>Ga0209716_1000989_pt1 | contig 23322 bp, 50 predicted proteins | sample COGITO_mtgs_1205_FD_184811 | JGI IMG/M metagenome (GOLD analysis project Ga0209716, IMG submission 184811) | Pelagic marine microbial communities from North Sea - COGITO_mtgs_120531 (SPAdes) (version 2) | ecosystem: Environmental > Aquatic > Marine > Epipelagic ...
TTTGATGGTCAGTATTCTAGTAACATGAATGTATTTAACGCAGGAGATGTAATATTTATTAGTTTTGACCCTACAAACGCATCTATGGACTCTATAGCAACAATGGTTTTAAATTTAGATTGGACAACCGCTTTATAAAATAGAAATAATATGGCATTAAATGGAAAATATATATCACAAACAACCAAGGGTTAACAGCTCATTAGGAATATTCATCAGCACAATAATAATTATGGCAACTTATTAATTATGGCTAAATACAATAATATAACAACGGCAACGACAACAACTTTGACACTTAAAGCCTCAGGTAGAGGAGGTGTTTCTAGAGTTCAAATATCTAATAACAGCGTTAACGAAGCTACAGTATCTTTATTTTTAGATGACGGTACTAATCAACACTACTTCGTTAAAAACGTGGTAATACCGACAGGTGTAGCTCTATTACTAAATGATAGTATACCGTTCGATTCATTAGTGTACGAATTAAAAATAACAAACTCTGGTGCATCACCAGATTTAACTTTGATAATTAGTTAACATGGAAGATAATAAACTAGACATAACAGAGGGCTCTAAAATAAACTTAGATATTAAAAGCTTAATAGGTATCGTAATGGGTATAGTATCGTTAGCTGGTATATGGTTTACATTAACAGCTGAGATAGATCAACTACAGCTAGATGTTGTTCGGATGCAAGATGCTGTGAAACTTAATGAAGAGTTTCGTATTAAATGGCCACGTGGGGAAATGGGTGCATTACCTGATGATGCTAAGCAGGATCTTAAAATAGAGTACCTACAAGAAGATGTAGAGTATCTAGAGGGTGTTGTTAAAGCTATAGAGATAGAGCAAGCTAAGAAGTAGTTATTTGTAGTGATTATAGTATTAAGACTAAATTATTTTATGATATATGAGATTAAGTAAAAACTTTGTACTGTCAGAAATTACCAGAAGTAACACGGCAGCAAGATTAGGAATAAACAATGGACCAGATAAAGAACATTTACAAAACATTCAATATCTTATTACGCAAATTGTACAACCAATGCGAGACGATTTGGGTCCTATTCGCATTAGTTCTGGTTATCGCAGCCCAGTACTCAATTCTACCATTGGTGGCAGTAACAAGAGCCAGCATTGTAAAGGCCAAGCTCTGGATCTCCAGTTTTGGGAAGGAGGGAAGATGAATAATAAAAAGATTTATGATTGGATAATAGACAGTGGTTTAGAGTTTGATCAAATGATAAACGAGTTTGATTTTGCTTGGATACATTTATCGTTAAAGATAGAAGGCAATAGGAAACAAATACTAGAAGCTTACAAAGACGATAATAACAAAACAAAATACAGACTAGCTAATGGATAATAAAAGTAAGAAGCCACCAAAAGGTAATATAAAATTTAATATAACTTTATCGGAAGAACAGAAAGCAGCTAAAGAGCAGATAATGAATCATGCTTTTAGTTTCGTTGTTGGTAAAGCTGGTAGTGGTAAAACATTACTAGCTGTTCAAGTAGCTTTAGATATGTACTTTAAAAGACAGTACAATAAAATAGTTATTACTAGACCAACTGTTTCAACTGAAGATAATGGATTTCTACCTGGCACTGAGAAAGAAAAGTTAGAACCTTGGCTTGTACCAATCATGTCTAACATGCGTAAGGTCTACAACAAACCTGAGAAGCTTAAAACCATGGTTGATAGTGAAGAGGTTGAATTAGTTTCATTAACACACTTTAGAGGTAGAACATTTGATAACGCTGTAGTTATAGTTGATGAGTTTCAAAACCTAACTAAGTCACAATTAAGAATGGCTTTAGGTAGGTTAGGTAAAGACTCTATTATGATTTTCTGTGGGGACAATCAACAGGTGGATCTCAAAGATAGCTTTAATTCAGCTATAGATGATGTACCTAAAATAAATAATAGTAAGCATGTCTATAAAGTCATACTAAAAGACAATCATAGACATAAAGCTATAGATGAAGTATTAGAATTACTAACAGGGTATTGATATGGCAAGATTAGATAAATCGAAGATGGCTTGTAATAAGCCTAGGAAATCACCGAAGGCAGGTAAGAAGAAAGTAGTTAAAGCTTGTAGCGGTGGTAAAGAAAAATTAATACACTTTGGAGCTAGCGGGTACGGTCACAACTACTCAGCCGCTGCTAGAAAAAGCTTTAGAGCTAGACATAAATGTGGTCAAGCAAAAGACAAGTTATCAGCCAGGTACTGGGCTTGTAAAAATTTGTGGGCTGGTAAAGGTGGTAGCACTAAGTCTAGTCCTAAAGGTAAAAAGGGTAAGTACTAAAAAAGGGAGGTTATTAAGCCTCCCTTTATTAATATAAACTTAACTTTAAGTTAGTTAATTGCTACATTGTTTTAGTAATTATCTAGCTATGAAAAGAAAAGTTGAAATAAGTAAACTACTTTATGTAGTTATAATGATAGCTGTTTATACAATGGCTATTTAACCTTCACAAGAAGAACACTCTAGTATATTCCTACTAAATGCTTGCGCAGAACTTTTGCTAAATTGGTAGTATAAAGTTTTAACACCTTCCTCCCAAGCATATAAATACAACTGATTAATATCTTTAGCTGGTACACTAGGATCTATCATTAAGTTTAAACTCTGTGATTGATCTATATACTTCTGCCTTTGTGCTGCTTGTAATACTATCTCTTTAGGTGATATTTCTACAAACGACTTAAAAACTTCTTTAGTCGGAAAATCTAAATGCTGAACCGAACCATCCTTATTCAGTATATCCTCCCAAACTTCATCCGTATTCAAACTATACTTATCTAATTCACACTCTAAGAAAGGGTTTTTATAAACTGTTTTAGACTTAGCTAAATCTTTAATAAAGTAGTTAGACTTTATAGGTTCAATACCCATACTAACTGCTCCGTGTATAAATGAGCTAGATTTAGTAGGTGCAATTGCCATCAATGTTGTGTTTGCAAAACCTTCACGTATACATTCGTACCCCTTGTACTCAGAGAGCCATTTAGACGCTGTCTCTGATCGTTCTTTTATAGTCTTGAATATTTCATTATTCAAAGCTTTAGCCTGCAGAGAGTCAAAGCTTATTAGCTTAGATTGAAACAGTGAGTGGTAACCTAAAACACCAACACCAATAGCTCTATGTTGCGAAGCAAACCTATTGGCTCTAGCTAAACCAGGTAACGTAGTAGACTTGACGATAAATTCGTCTAAAACAGCGTTTAAAAACTGAGTATAAACTTCAATAGCATCAGTGTTTTTGATCTCATCCCAATGCAGCAGGTTAATAGAACCTAAACAGCACACAAAAGAGTTAAAGCTATCAGTTGGTAGTTGTATTTCAGAGCATAAGTTTGAAGCTGTAATATCTAAACCTAATTCTTTATACGGTGAGTTGTTATTGGAATTATCCTTAAACATTATGTATGGGAAACCAAACTCAGATCTTCGCTGAATTATCTTAGCCCATACCTCTCTCTTCTTTTTACTACCCTTAGACATACTACACATCCATTCATCTGTAACAGTAATACCATATTGTAGGTTCTGAATAGGGTTTCCTTCTGTACCAATATCTAAAAACTCTAATATGTCAGCGTGCTCAACGGGTAGATATACCGCACAAGCACCTCTCCGGGCTTCAGCTTGTTTACAAACATCGACAGTTGTATCGTACATACGCGCATAATGCACAGGCCCGTCAGCTTTACCACCAGTTGAAATAACTGTACCTCGCGGTCTTATATTTCCTAAATAAGCTGATGTTCCTCCTCCGTATTTAGACATCATACCGATCTCCCTAGATGCGTTTAAAATCGAATCAAGGTTGTCATCAATATTAGATCCGTAACAACTAATTGGTAAACCTTTGTTTTTACCAAAGTTTATCCACACAGGAGTAGACAAGGAGTAAAAACCCCTTGCCATATAATCTTCGAACTTTTGAGCGAAGCCATCTATTTTTAAATGTTTCTCAGCCGTGTTGGCTATGTCTTTAATTCTTTGCTCTGGTGTCTCGGTTATGTAACCTCTAGACAAGAACAACCTGGACTCTTCGTTGAGCCAATAATATTTCTTTCGTTCCATTAAAATAAATCATCTGCGGTTATACTTTTACTTTTCTTATTGTAATCAACTGATTTTTTATAGAAGAAATCACCTTCCTTAGTTGCTGTAATCTCGACGTCAAACCACTTAGTTTGTTCAAGGGCTTTTTTATCAACTTCAAACACAGAATCATATCCTATTTTTTCTAGTGAATTATTAAATCTATTTTTAATAAACTCTTTAATAGTGTCTTTACTTAGGAAGCTAAGCTCTCCAGCCTCAAATATCCAGTCTAGTACGTTACACTCAGCCTTGTAAGCTTTAGTGCATGCTGATTCAATAAGTTGTTTAAAGTCTTCATCAAACCATTCTGGGTTTTCTGATCTTATTATATTTATAATTTCAGCACCAAAGTTACCGTGTATCTCTTCTTCTTTAGACGTTGCTTCAACTACGTTAGATATACCCTTTAGTACGTTATTATTCTTATTGAAAGACATCATAATCAAAAACTGACTAAACAAGCTAACGTGTTCTATAAATAAAGAAAACAATAATACCGACTTGGTGTACATCTTGTTATCTCTAGATCTAGTACCATCTAAATACTTAGTTAAGTATTTTATCCTAGCCTCAATAGCAGGTACATCAACAACTGTTTGAAACTCTTCTTCTAAACCTAGTATCCTAATTAACCTAGCATAAGCATCTTTATGTCTAACTTCAGACTCTGCAAATGTCATACCAACATCACCAACCTCAGTGATAGGCATTCGCTTATACATATCGGCCCAAAACGTTTTAACACTAACTTCTATTTGAGCTATTGACAACATAGTCTTCTTAATTATATCTCGCTCTTGTTCAGATATATTAACCTTGAAGTCTTGTACGTCGTCAGTAAAATTAAACTCAGTATCAATCCAGTATGAATGTCTTATAGCATCTTTGTAATCAAGTAGTTGTGGATATTGATATGGTAATATATTAACTCTCTTCTCAAATATATTATTCTTCTTCATCGTAGAATTGCTCAATAGTTAAACAAAAATCTACGAATGGTAAATAAAATACGTGATTAGATAAATGAGACTCTTCAGTCTCCGTGTTGTAACTTCTAAACCCTAATAGTATGCCAGGGTATAAACCTAATGTCAATGTCCAATTCATATTACTTTCTTTTTTGTTTAATTAATTCTACAACTAAGTCGCATTCCTTTTGATTTTGAGGCTTGTATAAAGTTACATGTTTCATTTTATGGTTTACATATTTTTTAAACATTTTCCAACGTAAAGGGAAGCTTTCGTTTGCCCGACCTTTAGTTTCTATTACAAAGTCATGACTAATAAAGTCCGGTGTGTATTTAATAGGTAGTACTTTCTTACAACCTCTGTTTATCAAATCACCTTTACCATTAGCTTGACGCTCGTAACTCTCTACCTCAAACTCAAAACCTTCTTGCAATGTAAATGTACAGCCTTCGTAATCGGCTTTTATGCTAGCTTCCTTAAGAGCTTTATACATATACTTTTCTAAGCCAGAAGCGAAGGTGATGCCATCGTACACCACCTTCTTAGCTCTTACTGGACCTTTACGTTTAACTCGCTTTTTCATCTGCAAATTTATCTAGCTTCAACATTTCTTCAGCTATCGATTCTTTAGCTGATTGAAGATATAATATAGCATCCATTAATTCTTCTTGTACATCGTTTAAGTAACCGAATAAGTCTTTATGACCACCAGCTCTCTCGTCGTTAAGAGTTCTACCGTACTTTTCAAAGCCTACGTCAGATCGTTCTACAAACTTATCACACACATTTCTAACTACTGGGTCTCTAAACTTATACATTTTAGATTCTACTGCATCCATACCGTCGTATATTTCTCTGCTACTCATAAAGATTGTTTTACAAAAGTTCCATTAATCATTTTACCTTTTCTGTTTTTGATCTCAGCGTAAGCCGTATCAATACACTTCTCGATGGAAGTCTCAGTCATATGAGCTAAGTTAGTTAGTACTACAACCATATCACCTATAGCATCGATAATTTCTGCTCGATCTTCTTTAAGTAAAGCGCTACCAAGCTCCCCGGCTTCTTCCATCAACTTTAAGTACTGTGTTTTAGCGTTGCCTTCGTTATATAAACCTCGCTCATTAGCCCATTCACGTATCAACGTAAACCTTAAAGCTTCCTCTTGAGGTACTCTAACTGAATCATCAAGTTTTTTAGATTGACCTGACCACGAACCTAGCTTCTTGTTATAAACAAAACACCTGTTTTCATTGTAATAAGAGGGTTTAACATTGCTCATTATCCATTCTACACTTCTAGGTGATAACATTACATCACCATATTCAGTACTCCATTCCATACCTACGTTATCAAGCAATTGTCCTTTAAGTTTGTTTACTGGGCACGGGAACGTAGTGGTTTGTTCAGTTATATTAATATCCATACTATTTAATTTGGTTTTATTAGGTTTTAAATCTTTATAAAGTGTTGTATCAACTCTATACCCATACTCTTTTTGAAGATCGATTTCACGTTTAGATATATAATGCACATCTTTAGATACATCTAATATCTCGTACTCGTGAGCTTCGTAGCCTTGTTGATCCGTAACTCTACGTTGTAAGTTTTTCGTTACACCGATCTTCTTACCGGGTATGTGGTAAATGTAGTAATTAGGCTCCATAGTTAGGTAGTTTATTGTTATACAAATGTAAATTATGAGCGTGATGGTAGTACCAACCAACATCAATACTAAGTCTCTCTGCAACTACTTTTTGTAATTGTGAAAATTGGTATTGATCATTACAGAAGCCGTACCAGAGGTCATTAGAACGCATGTAGACAGACATACAAAGCTTGTTATCTATAATTGTAAATTGAACTGCGTAAGTACACGGCGTGTCGTTCTCGTATAAATCATGCTCTTTAGCGTCGTATATACTTATAGCGGCTTGTCTAGTTTCACTATCTGACTTTAGCTTACCAACTACGTATTCTAGTTGTTTATTCCTACTCCATTGCCAACCATAGTTAGAGTTTACGCATCCGTTAGTATCTGCCATGTGGTTCCATATATCAGGAACTTTACCATACAGCTCACCGAGTTTTTTTATGTTGTTATCTCCAGATAGATACCATAACCATTCAGCTTCAGCATAATTTATACTCCATTTACGATCTTTATTTGTTATCTCTCTCAACATCGGATTATCTAAATAAAACCCTACATTGAATAATGCCTTGGTATCACCGAACTTAACACCTTGCTCAATTATTAAGCTATGGTAAAACTCGTAAGCATCATTTGCTGTCTTAAAGTGTCTAGTCATTGTGTTTTTTATAATAATATTTACAGTACTCGTACATCTTAGCTAAAGCTTCTAAACCAGTGTATCTTTTAGGATCTTCCGTAACTTTATTTTTAATAGTTATTTCAACTATCCAAGCTTGATCATTTGACCAATCAGGTATAACAGCTATCCATATTCCATTTAATCTACACCAGCCAAAATGCTTAGCCATTTCATCCGATTGAACTAAGAAACCTGGGTTTCTACCTTTTACTTTTTTAGGCATTATTCCCAGGGTAAAGCTTCGTTCTCAACAACATCCGCGGCTAGCGGAATATAACTACCTGACTTAGGTTCCCACGTGAAATGTGATTCAGCACCATTTTCACCTAAGTTTTGGAATTTAACTTTGAGAACTTTAGCCTTAACAGTTTTAAGTTCATAATCTCTATGAATAAGAAGCCCGTGATAACTAGCGTCATACCATTCACCACCACCTTTAATGTTATACATAGTTGGTTCTTCAATTTTTCCATCTTTGTCTTTATACATTTTAGTTGGGTGAGCTACTATAATAACTAGTACGTCGTACTTCTTAGCAAACGTTTCGATCTTAGTTAGATATTCCATAGTATACCTATTAACATCTTCAGTTTTACAATTTAAATCTCTAACCTTATTGAAGGGATCGATAACTAAACATTTAATACCTTTACGCTTCACTAACTCAGCACCTTTAGTTAATACATCTTCTAACGTATACCTATCCATATCGATGAAAAAGTAATTATCATCTATATGATCAGTGATGTTATTCCACTTCTCAGATCCTATATCGCTAGCTGTAGGTAGACCTTCCCAAGTCTTACGTATTAACTTATGCGCATGTAAATAATTAGGTTTGTTCTCAGGTGATGCAAAAGCTGTTTTCCAACCATAGTTCTTATTATAACCAATACACATTTGATCTACAAAATCTGACTTACCAGATGATGGTATACCCGTAACAGTTATAAACTGTGAGGTGTATGTAGAGAATATTTTATCAAAATTCTCTAGACCAACTTGATAACCAGGTTTAAAACCATTGTGTACGAAGTCTAATAGATCATTTTCAAGGTCACGTAAAGTAGATACACCTTCTAGAGGTACTTGAGTAGCAGTGTTTATAACACTTCTAAGCTTTTCTTTACCGTGTTTGATTAAGTAATCATTAGCATCTTTAACATCCCCGAAGTCTACTAAGTAGCAAACTTCAGCACCTAACCTACGTATAAACTCTTGTTTAAGAGCTTGACCAGGTTCATCAGCGTCAACAGCTAGTATAATCTTTTCTTTATCTTCTAAATAATCAATACAATTATCTAGGTAATCTAGATTATTACTGTTCAACGTTGCACCGTTTGGTACTGATACTACGTTTTGTATACCAGCTTCGTGTAAAGCTAATACATCCATTTCACCTTCGACAATAACACAGGAATTATAACCTACAATACTATTAATATTGTAGAATATTTTCTCAGCACCTTTGTATAGCTTAAAGTTTTTACGACCATCTCTATATTTCACATTGATTAATTCATCACCCATGAAATAGTTAAACTGTATCGCATTTTCTTTTTGTCCTGTTTGAGGCATAAACTCAGGACCTTCAGTAACACCTAACTCGTCTAAAGTACTTAAAGAAATACCACGATCTGAAAACCATTCTTGAACTTTGGTTTGTACTGGTTTGTACTCACCATCTGGTTGAACAGGTCGTACGTATTCCTTTGTACTATTACCTTTTCGTTTGTATGTGTGTAACTGAAAACTACTATCACAATTGTGACAAGTACCGAGACCACGTTCCCAGTCGTAAGAAGCACATTTTGCTTTACGATTTTCGGGTTTCCTATCAGCGGAACACAAAGGACAAGTCCCTTGAGTTTTACCCGCCTCTAAGCCATGCTGATTGAATTCATCAATCAAAAATCCATTGATCTCTACTGTTTCCATCTATTTAATTAAAATGGTAAATCATCTTCTTGTACTGCAGTTTTTTGAGGTGCTGGTGCTTGACCATCTCTAGGCGCTGTAGCAACGTTATCACCATTGGTCCATACTACACGTACGTTACCTAGGTAAGTCTTAGCCGCTTTAGCTTCACGCTCTTCCTTAGTTTGCTCTACACAAACAGGGCCTTGGTTACCGAACTGATCAGGCTCATCGTTTAACGTAACTGTAATAGGTAGGTATTTACCTTTTTTACCGTTAATGATTTTGTCTTTAGGAATCTCGTTGAGATTAATTGACGTTTTAATAATACTTGCCATACTTTACTGTTTAATTAGGGTTACTAAATTTCTAAGTTGCTCTACTGATGCACCGGTTAATCGTCTAAAGTTATCAAACTTTTTGTGATAAGGGTGTAATCCGTTATGTGAGTTTCTATTCATGTAGAAGTTCTCATTGTTCGCTTTGTACTTGTTGCCTGAAATAGAACAGGTCATCATTTTTGCTCTTGCCATTGGTTTTGGGTTTAAGAGATTAATAAAAAATTGACTTATTGATTGTTTATTCATATATATATAATATCTTTAGGTGATCGTATTTATATTGTAATTAGTATTTTAAAGCTTTACTAATTAAAGGAAACTGATCTTTGAATATATTTTTAGCTTCTTTAGCAACTAACTGTATTTCTTTTTGAGCATGTTCATCATCTCTAAGTTGTAAAAAGTGTATCCAACTTCTAATACTACCAGTCATAAATATTTTAGTTTTAGTAGTTAGTGGTAGTATCATCCTAGCCTGCTCTCTAGCTACACCAGCGTTTAATAACTCAACATATAAAGATTTTATAGCGCCTAGCATACCGTTTATAACTTCATTAGCATTAGTAGTAGCGTGAAATTTTATAGTAGGATTAAATACCTCTGTAGATGACTGCCTATTGTTATCACATTGCTCACGTAATTCTATAGGTTCAAACATCTCATCTAGCTTGTTTACATCTTGGTAACGCTGACTAAACTCTTGAAACGTAAAAGATCGGTGCCTTATTAATTGTATACCTATTGCTTTACTAGTGTTAATTTCTAACGTTAAGTAGCTATGTTCGAAAGGACTAAAGTGCTTATGGTTAATTAAATAATTTATAAGACCTTCTGGTTTAGCTTTTTTGTCTTTACGACTACTACTAACTCTAGCTATTTCAACTATATTATCTTCTGCGTTAGGTGTAACCGATTGTAGTTTTACATCCATATATTATAGCGTTTTAGTTAGTAAATATTGGTTTGTGTCGAAATCATCTGTTTTATAAAATAAGTCGTATGCATCACTAGCTTTACGTACTTTATCTTCACCTGATCTATAAAAGCTATCCGAACAGTCAAACAAACCTACTTGGTGAGTATTTTTATCTATAACTATAAATATCATTTCATATCCGAATAACTTATTATAAATATAAGCTTGACTATCATAATTATATTTAGAAGCAGACCATTTGAACTTATCTATATCGCTAGTAGTTTTAAGATCAATAACTAATTGCTCCTCGTGGTTAATTATATCAGCCTTACCCTTCCATTTATTGCCGAATATCTCCGTAACAGCTGGTTCTTCGTATACAGCATCACCTAGCAGTGGTCGTATAAGATCTTTACAAACATCGTTACTCATTACAGCATCCATCATTAACTCTATATTATCAACCTCGTGCTGCAATAAGCAAACTTCACCACCTGACAACTCTTTGTACACCTTAGTGTTTCTCGTTGAAGCTTCGATAATTTTAAAGCTTTTTAGTTTATCAGGTTCTAATATAGCCGTGTGGAAATAACCACCGACAGCAAATGCTGGGTTATTACCTTTAGGTTTGTTAAGGTCTTTAGGATTTTTTAGTAGAGTACTAATATTTGAATTACTTAAAAACTGTTGACCAAACTCACCGTAATATTGCTCGTCATCACGTAGCTTATTTATAATACTATCCATTATTTAGATATTTTAATACGCGTTAAGCCTGCTTCTTGATCTTTAGTTAAATTGTATTTGCTTTTAATAGCATCAACAGAACCTCCACCTTTAATAAATTCAGTAGCTTTTTTCATTTGAGCTGCAGTTATAGCACTTTTGTTTTCTGCTTTATTTGATTTACCGTGTTTATTAGTAGCATCAGCATCTTCAGTGTCATCAATTAAGAATAAGTTACCTAAAGCATATTTCTTACCGTAAGTAGATGCGGCACCAAATTGCTGAGACGTTTGCATACCTTTCTGATTAAGGTCTACACCGACTATTGCTGTTGCTGTAATTGAATTTTCGCCATCTGATATAGTGGCTGTAGATTGCATCATTGGTACTGGATCAACGCTAATAATTTCTTCGTTAACTGTAACGTACACACTATGCTTTACTAGGAACGGTTTAACCGCTTCGAGGATGTCTTCGGCTTTTCTGAAGTAATACTTACCAAAGTTGTTATATGAAGACTTTTTAGCCTTCAGTTCAGTCTGAACGACTGCTAATGTTTTAGTTAATTCTGTCATTGGGTTTTGGGTTTATCGGTACCTATATAATCACATATAAGGCCCCTAATTTAACATTTATTTTTCACTTAAACTACAGGTAATCAACCACTTGCGAGTGTGGTACATTTTCTATTAATTTGTCTATAGCTTGCTTTTTTAGCTGCGAAACACGCACGTAAGAACTAGTACCTTTTATACCTAATACCTCAGCTATTTCTTTAGCAGCATACTTACTGCAATCTAATCCATAAGATAATCTTAATACTTGGTATTCTTTAGGGTTTAGATGTTCCATCATAATACTTTTCAAGTAAGCTAGTAATATATCCTTGTTATACTCTTTAGCATTATCAGGTATATCGTTAAAAGTATTGTTATCGTCAGTATTATTGTCTAAACTTAAAAACACTGAGTTAAAAAATAGAGCAACCATTTTTTTATCTTCACCGAAATCTTTACGTATTTCGTTTAGTTTATGCTCTGGTATACGCATAGTACCTCTGTTCATATCAATAGCTCTTCGTATTGCACCACGTATACGTTTCGCTAAAAACGATTTTAATCTTTGCTCTTGATCTTCAGCTTCACATATAGTATTCCAGTTGATTCTATCAACAGCTTGTATTAAACCTAAATTACCTTCTTGTATAAGATCATTTATAGTCATAACACCTGAAGCTTGTTGAGCAGTAGAAAACTTACGTGCTAAATTTTCTACCAAAGGTAAAAACTTAACTATAAGTTGATCTCTAGTATATTCATGAAACTCTCTACGAGGGAGAAGCTCAATACTTTCGCTTACATCATTCTTGTATCTTAAATAATTTTGTATATTATATTTTTTCACAATGTTCCATTTAATAGTTCTTTTTCTCTTTTTAACTCGTTACATATATTACGATGAATTGTACGCATAGAACAGTCTAATAGGCCTGCTAGACGGCCTATCGTGATCTTTTTTCCCATATCGTTAATATCTATCATACACTGATAAACATCATCAGGATGGATCCGTTTCTGACGTCCTATTAAACTGCCTACTATACTTAGTTTCTCGGCCTTATCGATACCTATACCTTGTTTGAATATAACTTTACGTAGTTTATTCTTAGGTGGAGCATCAAGATCAGACATGTAAACGTCATGTATAATTCTATCTAACGATGCTTCAGATATTGTAAAGGTACAAAAACCATTTGACTTATCAGCTATAAATTCCGATAAATCTGTAAAATCATCTGTAGTTAACTTAGGATTTAAATACCAAAGCACTAATAAGTGCCATTTTAAACTCTTAAAAGTATTTATCTTTGCCTTGCTTTTAAATAAATTATAAGCAGAATATGTACCGTCAACGTAAAACCAGTATTGATTTGTTTCTATAGTAGGTTCTTCTAGACTTGTGTTTGGGTCTAACCTAGTTATAATTCTTTTACGATGCAACCATTCAAAATTCCTTGATATATTTAAATTTTGTGACATTAGCCAGTTACTATATTATTAATTAGCCTTTTGTCACAGTCGGAGTGTAATGTCGCAATGATAATCCGCTTAGAATCATCACCTTGAGGATATTTAATTTTATTAAATTCCTCTATTTTCTTAATTAGGTCTTCTTTCATAAATAGTTTCTTTATTAGGGTTTGCAACTGTGTTTTTTTCACCTATGTAATAATTCCAATAAGCCTCAACGCTACATTTAGCTTTGTACTCATCAGGCATACACTGAGGTGGTTGTTTAAACTTCTCATCTCGTGGTATATTAGGAGGTAGAAAAGATAAAGGACCAAAACACTTGTCAATTGATAAATGTTTTTTACCATACCGTTTAGTATACTCATCGCCTAATGCTAACATATGATGAAATAACCATCTATAATGCTTACTGTTTTGCCTTACCCACATAGTGGATGGATGATTGTAATGAGCTTTTTTGTATGGTACAGAGTCATTACCGTAATGATGATGAGCTGTGCATAACATTTGAGCTGATTCAAGTATCATTTTAACCACATGTTTGTTATACTGCGCTTTTGCAGCTTTATTTGGATTTTCATCTAGGTAAAATATATTCATTGATTCCAGCGTTTTAATATATTAATAACTATAAAAGCGTTAGCAATAATGGCTTGGAGCACGATCATAGTCCTAAAAAATGCTACTTTATCAGCCTCAGCGTTGGTACTTCCAACTTTCTCACCTAAAGCTCTAGCCCAGTTTCTCCATAATCTCTTCATACTTTATTTCTTTTTACAGCGTCTATCTAGTATTCTATCCTTCTCGGATAAGTATATACCGGTTATAACCAACGCACAACCAGGTATTGTAAGATCTTGAGTTAAAAATAAAACTCCAATAGTTTGACAAATAACCCAATCCACTTTTATTAAAAAGTCTTTAATTTTTTTCATAGTTTTTATCTAATAATTTTACTGCAACATCTAGAGTTATTTCTTTATTTGCATATAGTTTGTGTATTAATTTACCCATTTTAGCTTGTTTAACAATGTTTCTACTCATAATCCCGTATACATTTAAACAAAGGGTGCCGGTAACTACCAGCTTTAGTACGCTCGAAGTACGTAAATGTAGCTGTTTTACCGATCCACTTTTGCATTTGTTTGAAATTTGTTTGTAACTTTTTGAAATTATCCATAACAGGCATACCGAACTCAATGCCTTCAGAATCTATAGCCATAAACTTACCGATAGTACCTGTGCGTTTGCCTTTACCCTCAACCCAACTAGTGATAGTAGCTTCAGAGTCGTGAAAGTCTTTGAATTTACGTAAACTATGAGATCGTTTAGACTGATACTTAGAGTTTGTACGTAATATAGAACCTTCGTAACCTTTACTCAAGTTAATACCATGTATTTGTTTTGCAAACTTCTCAGCCCATACTTCATGAGTTTCTACATACTTCACACAATAAGTTCTAGGCACGTTTAAGTGAACCCATTCGTTACGTAGATCGAAGTTACCAGACCAGTTGACATCTTTGAAACGGTCAGACAAAATAGCATCGTAACAATGAAACTGAACTAATTGTTTAGACTCTAATCTATGCTCGTCTGTAGGTTTTGTTTTACGAACACAAGATATAATCTTTTCGAAGTCATCTTTTAGATCGTGATTGTACAATTCGCCGTCAAGTACCACATCTGGGTTACACTGAAAAAAGAACTTTAGATCATTTATAATGTGATTAATGTTCTTCCATTGCTTACCAGTACGGGAATAAGCTGTTACCTCGCTATTGTCATACTGTATAAGGCAGCGTACACCGTCGAGCTTTGGTTGTATAAAGTTTTTAATCTTATAATCTATTGGTTTTTTACTTACTGGGTAAGCCAACATTGGTTTATGTCTCATCATCTTGTTCTCCTTCTTCATTTGATTGGTTAAATTCTTCAGTTATGTTAAGTTTATCCGTTAATTTTTCTATTTTAATTTTCATTACAGCACATTTTTCATACTCTTCACGATCTAAGTATATGTTCTGTAGTGTAACACACCTAGCTAGCTCACCTACCATATGATCTCTACTATCATGGGTAACCCAGTCTTCGCCAGATGTAATCATAGCTTTTTTTATTAAGGCGTCAGCTACGTATACGCCAAGTTTTTCTAAGTCTTCGTTTGTCATATATATAATATCTACATCAATTCGTATTTAGATCGTAATTTATCTGGTTTACCTACAAATAAACAGGTCTCACCTTCAAATATACTAACCCAGAACTCTTCACAACCAGGTTTAACCCATATATAGTACACGAAATCAACCCATAACTTCGTTGTCTCTGATTCTAATATTATTTTAGAGCTAAACTCTTGGCTTTCTAAGTACTTTATCAAGTTTATTGATACTCTAGTTACAACATATTCGTCAGTATCTTCTAAAAACTTAGCTATTTCAATACCTAAGTAAGCAGGGAAACCATCATAGTGTCTATATATTTGATAAGTTTCAGGTTTTTTAGGTCTCTCACTAAACGAAATACCTGGTTCTCGCTTAGCAAATCTTATTATTGCTTTAGTCGACATACTTACCTTTTTTATAACCAAATGAGAATATTTGATCGTTATCAAGCATTTCACTTAGAAATTTATACTCACTAGTTAACCTTGGTCTAATACAGTACTTTGTTGAGTAAATTATTTCTTCTGAATATGCTTTTTCAGTATAATAAAATTGCACTAAATACTTTTTCATACCTCAAAATCTTCAACGTTAGCACCCATTTTCTTTAATACGTCCACTACAGCTTCAGGCAACTCAAACATGCCATCATAATCTGTTAGTAATTCACCAGAAAACCATAAACCACCCTCACCGTAGTAGTCGTTGCCGCCGCTTTCTTCGTCGTAGAGCTCAAACCCGCCGTTTTCATGGTCTTTATCCCACCATACCTCGTAGTTCATAGTTCTACTTTCTGGTTTAGTTGAATTAAATGACGTTTGGTAGTTAACGTACTCTACTTCTTTCCACTTTTCACTTAAAATGTTAGATTGTTTTTCCATAGTTGTCTTTGTAAATAGGTACTTGAGTTCTGTACCGTTTGATTCTACTTAGTTTTTCAGCTTCTGCTTTAGCAATATTCTCCTGCTTAATCTTTTGCTTATCGCGTTTGAAGTCAATCTGCTCTTGAATTAAATCTGAGTTGTAATACTTTTTAACTCTATCAAGCCTCCACTGCACGTCTCCGATCTCCTCGATGATCTCTGGCGTTAGATCTTTGCTAGACTTATTAAGTTGCTGTGTGACAACTGTGGCTAACTCTAAGAGCTCCTCGACTAACTTCTGATGATCTTTTAGGTTTTTACCTATGTTCATACTATTCATTTTTTAAGTTGTAACTTACTATACATATAACAGCTACTGCCAATATAGTAGATACCATTAATACTAAATACATAATTCTATTGTTTAAGTTAATATTGTGCTCAAGGGTGGATTCGAACCACCACTTCCAATTACTACTTCCGTATCTACCCGCTTAGTTCCTAGTTGTAGTGCTCCATACTCTCGGAGTCTTGAGCCGTAAGCCTTATTTTTTTCTCCATTAGACAGGATTATATAGGGACCTGAATTGCGAACCTTAAAGTTTGCTTACGTAACGTTTGCTGTAGGGGGAGGACTCGAACCTCCACGTAGTAGTTAGCTAAAGGACAGATTTTAACCAGGGCGCTGCGCAGCTTGGTGGTCAATCCCATTATCCTTAGTTTATCCATTTATCTACACCTCCGAGACAGGGAGGCACGTCTGCCAATTTCGTCACCCTACAATTAATTTAGAATAAGTCTATCTTCTTTAATAATTCTTTAGTCTTACCCTCTACCATAGTATCTAATAAGTTATTTTCTAGAGTATTTGTTAGTAGATGAGCTATCTCACCGTGTGATTTGCGACTAAATTTTGGTCGTTGTGTACTACTACTTGCATTAATATTCCAGAAATTATCACATTGAACTGGCCAGTATAATCCGCTAGCCTCGCATACTGAGCTATTTTTTAACTTCAATGTTTTATTTTGAAACTCCCTAATCAAATGCATTAAATCATCTACTAAAAATCTTATATCCTTCTTAGATCTTTTTACTAATTCCTCTTGAATTGCGTTTGTATCTTTCATAATTTTACTTTATTTTGTTTAACTTCTGCTGCTGCTATAACGAATATAGCAATTATACCTACTATATAGTATGACATTAGTCTAGTAACACCATATAAGCTTCCGCATTATTATGTCTAAACCAGTCTAAACCTTTTCGAAGATCTTTGACAGCTTCATTGTACGAGTCTGTATGTGGGTTCATACGCTCAGTCCACATAGTTGCACCCATCACCATATCGTATATAGATAATTCTATTGCATTTAGCTTTATACTTTCTCTACTAAATGGGTTTGTACATACTGCACCTTCTGTATAAACCTCACCGTTGAACCATTTAGGCGCTTTTTGTTCTTTAGTATTAGTCTTCATTTTCTATTGAGCTTATAATTTGTAAGTGGTTGTCTAATATATTGCTTTGTATTCTATTCGCTAAGCTTTCCACAAGGTAACTTTCAATGTTGTAGCTATCTACATTTATAGTGTTGTCGTAGTCAATGCTTAATTCTACGTTAATATCATCGTTACTTAAGTTGTCTAACTCTGATTCAACGGTTTCATAAATACAATCTTGTATCTCATCCCACTGATAAGCAGTCATCGATGGCTTATTAGCTAGTTTTAAGTCTTTATGAAAGTTATCACTAAGCTGTTTAGCTTCGCCTAACTGTGTAGCTAAGTCTCTTATTACTTCGTCTTGTTGAGTTATTTTAAGCTCTAACTCATCAGCTGTTTTACTCTTGTACATATGTCAATCCTTTATAGTTAATCCATTCTTCAATACCTGGTGTGTCTTGGTAGTCGATGCAACCAAAGTTGTTAGGTGTATTACCAACCTCGTAAGGTCGCCATTTGGTAGTATAAACTATACCAGCTATCTCGTTGGTTACTAGCATTCTACCGGTTTCTTTGTTAATCTTTAGTGTCTGCATTTGTTTTCGTTTATTATAATATCTTTAAGCGGTCGTATTTATATTGTATATTAAGTTAAATTATACCTGTGACCATCGATAATTACTTGAACTTCTCGTGCACTACATAAATCTTTCTCTAAAGTTAAGTAATCAGAAAGTAAAGAGTCGTATTTTTCCAGTAGAACGTCATAATCTCTAGCTGTTTTTGTAGGTAAATTCCTCATTACATAAGAATCTATGTGGTATAAAGTCTTACCTTTGTAGTAGTTTTTTAGTATATAATTGGCTAAGTAAATGATTCTATCCTCTTCTCTGTTTATCAAAATACGCTTAACTGACTCGTAAGACTTGTATTTCTTAGTGAAGCTACAGAAATACTTCTTATCGTGCAGATACTTCTTGTTAATCTGATAAGGACTAAAACCATAATCACTACAGTTTCTAACATAACCTGAAGAGTATATAGCAAACTTCAACTTTGTAGTTTTACCAGTTGGAAATAACCTCTCTGCAGGTACTTGCCATGTTCTTGTACCATTCTTTCGTTGAATCTTTGATGTGATTTCTTTAATACCAAGTACATCGAACAAAGCTAGAGCTTCGTGGTGTGACTTTATGTACTCGTTTTCGTAAGTTTGTTTCATAAGTGTAATATTTTTTCAATTCTTTCTTTCTCGCTTTGACTTAGTGTACCGTAGTACTCGTAATAAAACTCATCTAGTGATTGATTACCGTTTCTATCACCGTTTTCGCTCAAATCTACTAGCAGATCTTCAGCTTTACTCCATATCTCGTCGTAGTTTTCCATGCTACCTACCTGTTTCCAGTCTGAAGTTTCGCAACAGCATACAATTTTGCAGTTGTAACTCATACTTCTTTAATTTTAGCGTTTACATTTTCCATTGCCATTCTGTAACCTGCATTCATACTCATTTGCATGAGAAGTAAATCCATATTACCGTGATTAGCTTTTGCGAATTGCTCTAAGTAATCTCTGTCAGGAGCTGCTACCATAGATCTTTCAAGGTTACCTAGCTCTTTGTCGATGTACTCTGTTAGTTCTTTATTCATAACTACTGTTTATTAAGTTAATTTCTTCGTTTACCATGTCTAATCTCGACATACCTTCTAGTGTTTCTACCTCACATTCCCAGCAAGTACCACACTCTACTTGTTCTCTTAACGTTTCTAACGCTAGTATTAGTAGATCTTTGTTCATAATTCTTAATTTTAGTAGATGTAGTAGGAGTCGAGCCTACTCTTGTACCATAACATCTTATCGTAAGCAAGTACCGTAACCTTTACGTCTACTTGCCTTGTACAAAGCATCAGCAGTTTCTTGACTGACTATTTGTATTGTGTTACCTGTCTTGTGATTGGTGATTGGTGCGCAAGCATATCGCTGTGTGCGTGAACAACCTATACAAGTTGTATACCCTAAGTCTAACCGTCCTTGTGGTATCTCTGTGTTACATTTACATTTCATATAAATAATATCTTAGAGTTATCGTATTAGTTTTGTGATTTGAACGTACTTGGCCAGTCACCGCAGAAGTCATAACATGCTTCACATACGTCATCTTCACAAAGATGCAGAGGTGCAGAGCAAATACTACACAAAGTTGAGTCATCGTCTTCAATAAACTCAGTAAAATAAGTCTCGTTGCTGTTCTTCATACTCTTGTATTTGAATATTTAAATACTCTATTTCCCACTTGTCTCTGTTCTCTATAATCTTATTTGTAGTAAGTTGCATATACTTTTACTCCTTTTTTAGTTTCACAAATTAGTTTGTCTTCTTTTTGTACAACCTCTTCAGTTACTTTTGGTTTGTACTTAGGGTTCTTGCTGTTTAGTTTTCTTTTTTTACTCATCGTCTTCAAAGCTATTAAAGGATAATATTAGTGCTATTAGTGTTACTGGTGCTACAGCGAGGAACGCGATCTCGCCTGTTTGGTTGAATAGCATCACCATTGAGGAACATACTATAATAAGTATTAGTCCGTAGTAAAAAGCTAGTGCTTTCATAAGTTTAATTGTTTGTTTTAGTTATAAATATCAGAAAGTCAAGCGGGAATTATAGATCCTGTCTCCATTGTTAGCGGTAAAGTTTTCATACTCATATTTAGATAATTCTACCACGACGTTACTCTTCATCATTGCTCGCAGTTGAGCGATGTCAAACAGAATATATTGTAACTCGCTGTCACCTTTAGTGTAATCGGGTTCACTATCACTGTATAGGATTACTTTCAACTGATGCTCATACACCCTCAACGCTTTATTTATTAATCCTCTCCACTCTTGTGGTAATTCTTGTTTAATTTTAATACTCATATCTCTTAATTTAACTGTTAGTAAAAATCGTAGTATATATCTAACACTCTCTCTCTTTGAGCTTTCGTTAGTCTGCTCCAATGCTCGTTGAATAGTTGAAAACCTATTCTTAATACTTTTCCATTCATAATTTCTAATTTTAGTGATAGCGTGAGAATCGAACTCACTAATACTCCAAGACTACCTTACTTGTTCATATTTGATTACCAGTAAACAAGTGGAACTAACTGGACTACTTCTTCCACCATGGGTCATATGGCTTCTTGTGATTTAACTCGTAGTACTTCGCGTACATTTGATCAGATTCTACTTGATAACCAGCTTCAGATAGTTTACTCATAGTACTTCTGATTTGCTTATGCTCTCTACTACCGCTTTTGTAGTAACGGTGATCATCTGAGTAACCATAGAGCCAATCGTGTGATTCGAGCTGACTCTCGAGTGTCTGTAATAACTTACACATGTTACTCTACAACTACTGCTTCTGACTCACGAAGAACTTTTGGTAAGTTTCCACTCGCAGTGTAAGATTTGTACTTGTCCCAGCAAGCCATTTGCTCTAAAGAACCTTTCATAATCTCAAACGCTTTGTCGTGAGAATAAGTAACTGTGCTACCGTTTTTGAATGATACTTCGATGTTAGTATCTTTTCCGAGTAGAGATTTACGCACTACGAATCTCTTTGATTTAAGTAAATTTGCCATAACTTATTGATTTTTATTTAGTTGTTAATTGTTTTTAGTTACGTTTATAATATCTACACTTGTTCGTGTTTAGTTTGTAAAAGTAGTAGATTTGTTTTAGTGATAATTTTTAGTAAGAGGTGTTCCACCACGACTCTCAATGAGCAATAATACTTCATTTTGTGAATAGTGTGACATTAGGCTACTAATATAGTATAGTAACAGGCTATTGTCACAGTTTATCGAGAGATCTAATAGCTTCGAACAGAGCAATGATCGCTGTGATTGCAGTGAGCAAGAAACCCTCGTGATAAGTAATATATAATGTAGAGGTGAATAGAGCTACGTACAGTGAAAACATGTGATACTTTTGCATAACGCTTATTTTAAATAATTAGTAATGATCGAATGTGATAGATAAAATATTATCAACGATGTGATTAGAATAAAGATAGCCATTAGTCTACTATCTTCATATCTCTACAGAATGCTGGCATCGTATTACTATTCGTGTATGACTTGTACTTAGTGAAGCAGTTCATGCTCTCGAACCTATCCTTGTGAGCGTTGTATACTTCGTCGTGATTATACTTAACGTTCTCACCCTTCTTGTTGGTGAATGTAATAATAGTGTCTTTGCCAATTAATGACTTGCGAATAACGAATCTCTTTAATTCCATAATAATGTTTGTTTATTTTAGTTACGTTTATAATATCTGTTGTACTTCGTACTGAGTTTGTGAATTATTCGATTGCTTTTAATTTCTCTAAGAATAAGAACATGCAAAACCCAGAGCTGAAAGCTATTGCGTAGAAGATCGAATGTTCTGCCATGCCGAGCCAAAGAGCTACTAGAGTTGAGAATAAGCAGAAGAAGAATGCGGTGTAAAGTAGTAAAGATTTCATAGTTAGTTTGTTTTTTGTTACATATATAGTATCTAATTCGCTTCGTACTGGTATTGTGAAAAGGTAGGGGTGGGTTATATATATTGGTTTTTATATTGGGGTGGGGCCGGTGTAGAGTAGGGGGCAACACTTTAATTATATATATACAACATCCCTTAAAAAGAGTACCCTATAAAAACTATGACATTAGCCTAATTAAGTATATAGTAACAGGCTATTGTCACACTGTAAATAATTAAGTGAGGCATGTAACTATACTATCGAACCACAAACAATAAGTACTGTGGTTGCGGAAAAAGAAAAGACACACTAAACAGGGGCATTCCCTATAATAGAAACAAAAACATAGTTATGAAAAGGAAAGTAGTAAAGTCGGTAAACTCACAAGGTAACAAGAAGAAAACCGTTACTAGAAGAAGTGGTACAAAAGTAACTAAGACTGAAAGAGATGGTGGAGCTAGGGGAGTTAGAAAATCTAAACGTGTGACTAAAGCTGATGGTACTTCCAAAACTAAGTCTACAGTTGTAAAACCTAGTGGTACTAAGATAAAATCAAAGACATCGTACAATGTTGATGGTTCGGTTAAAGTTAGGAAAACAAAAACTACGTCCGGTTCGGGTAGTACTAAATCTAAAAGTACGACTATCAAAAAGACAGTTGCACCAAAGAAATTGCGTGTTACTAAATCCAAATCTGTAGTTCGTGGACCTAAGAATCAGCATGGTACTTCTGTTCAAAAAAGAAAAACATCAACTTCAGGTGTAGTTAAAGAGAAGCAGAAAGAATCTAGATTAGGTAAGAATAAAGCTAAGAACACATATAAGCGATAAGATAGACTCTTTAAAAAAGAAGTAGATGGCTAATATACCTGACGGAACAAAATTTCACGGAGTAGCATCATTTGTAGATACCACCAATAGAGGTTCGGTGCTAGCAAACTCAATGAGGGATGCTTATACAATTGAGGAGCTGT
>Ga0209716_1000995_pt1 | contig 23230 bp, 12 predicted proteins | sample COGITO_mtgs_1205_FD_184811 | JGI IMG/M metagenome (GOLD analysis project Ga0209716, IMG submission 184811) | Pelagic marine microbial communities from North Sea - COGITO_mtgs_120531 (SPAdes) (version 2) | ecosystem: Environmental > Aquatic > Marine > Epipelagic ...
CAAAAGCTATAGGATTACCATCTTTATCTTTTTTATTAGGATCAAATTCTCTAGCTATTTCTTGAAGCTCTGTTTTTGCACTTTCTAAATATGTTTTTCTATCTAAGCCTGCTTTTTCTCTAACGTTTACCGGTATGCCTTTATAAAACTTAGTAAAAGCTCTATTAGCAACCTTGTTAACCATTGTTTCAACTTTTTCTTTTTCTACACCTTCAACCTCTTTAGTTAAGTCTTTAGAAGCCATTACTTCAGCTTTTTTAGCTTTAGCATCAATATTTGCTGGGTAGTATTCAACATCTGATAAGTCTATCTTACCTAAAGCGGCAAATTGACTAGCGCTAACATCAGATACGTAGCCTTTTTGAAATTCTCTACCTAAGTCGCCTAATGTTCTGACTAAATCTGCAGCTGTTCTTGGTGGAGCAAAATCACCTAATCCATATTGTTTTTGAATTAATCTAATTTCAGATTTAATTCCATTAACAAAAGTACCGGATGTATATTTATTTTGATAATAAACCTTAGGATCTGTTAAAAATTCAGTTAAAAAAGCTATGTATTCTTCTCCTTGTACGTTTTTATCTTTATAATTTTCTTGTATTGCTCTTCTTAATTCAGTATCTTTAAATGTTCCAAAATCAACACCTTTAAACATTTCACGCATTTTGTTTGTGAAATTTATTTTAGCTTGTGGATTTTTCTTGAAATAAGCATTGAAAATAACATGTGATAATTCGTGTAAAGGTTTTCCAGGAGTATACTTGCTTAAGTCTACTAACACCTTGTTTTGCTCTGGTAAAAATTCAGCAGTATTACCTTCTTGCATTTGCATTTTAGCATCTTCAGCTTTTAAAAATAAAACCTCTGGATTAACAAAAGTTGATTCACCGTTTTTACCTTTAGGAGCAGATTCACTTAAAGATTTAAAAATAGGTTTAGTTATTTGATTATTAAAGTTCTTTTCAAAACTAGGATTTAATTCAAATTCTCCAGTTTCTTTATTTACTATTTTTTCACCTGTGTTAGGGTCAGTAGCAAAGGGGTTTAATGATTGATGTTGAGTTCTTATGCTTAGCATTTGATCAACAGTACCCATTGTCTCACTTACTTTTGATAATTTATTTAAAATTTCTAAAGCTTTTTTACCTTCTGCTGTTTTTTGTTTTGATAACTTACTTAGTTGCTCTTGTATTTTAAAGTTTTTATCTGAAGAAGTTGTAGGTATTCTTTTACCATCAGGAGTTAATCTATTATCTGGAATTATATTAATTCCGTTTTCCACTAATAATCTCTGACCTTGTTTAGAAAGATCTCTAGATCTACTATTAAGCTTATTCATTTCTCTACCTAAACCGTGGTTAGATAAAAAATCTCTACCTTTAAAATGCTGAGCTCCAGTAAGCTTAAACATCATAACGTTGGATAAAAATCTTTTAGTAGCTTCGTCAGTATCTCCGTACAGCTCGTCCATACCTGCATTAAAGTCGCTATTATCCAACATATCATCAACAATGTTATGTATGATTTCACTACCTTCTATTGATAATGCTCCTGCTGGACCAGCTTTAGCGTATTTATTCATTAAAGTGTTTAAACCAACCTTATGCTTATTAAAAAACCTTATAGGTTCAAAAACTTTACCTAAACCAAAAAATAAAGCACCAGTACCTAAGCCGAAGTCAGCTGTAGTTGATTGCATTTTAACCTCTTCTTTAAAAGCTCCAGCTAAAAATTTTCCTAATTTAGGCAATCTAGCTATTGCAGCACCAGTTCCCATACCACCAGTAGCTAATTCAAAAGCTGCAAACTCAAGAAGCGTAGGAACAAAACCACCGGTAGCTGTAGCAGTCATTTCTGACAAGCCCATTTCAAAGTTTTCTTCTTGTGCTTTTGTAAGTTTTATAGGTTCTGCTTTACCAGATTTAACGCTTTCAGAATTATTAACTATAGATACTGTTTGTTTTATTTGATCTAATAAGTTTCTAGGACTTTGACCTAATGTTTTTTCAATCTCCTCTTGATTATAACCACCCCACTGCATTAAAGCAGCCTCTGGTAAAGCTTGGAATAAAGCAGTTTGCCCAAAACCAAAAATATCAGACGCAACACCATTTAAAGGTATGCCATCTCTATATTTATCTTTACTGTAAGCGTCTGTGGGTTTTTCAATTAAAGCAGGGTTTTCTCCTAACTCAACTAATCTGTATAAGCCTCTAATCTCAGCTTCAGTTTCTAGCTTTTCCTCTTCCCATATTCTATAATTTAAAATATCTTCACCTTTTTTTCTAGCTAAAACATTATCTAATCCACCCTTATATCCACCAGCTTCTTCAGTCCTAACCCCTAAGTTGTATAGATCATTATAAGTTAAATCAATTTCTTCTATGTCTTTTAAAGTCTCTGTGTCAACTAGTCTAACTCCTCCAATAGCAAATTGATCAGTAACTGTAGATATGTTAAAACCTTTTGCGTTTAAATAATTTTTAACTTTAACTATTTCTGAAGCTTCTTCAATTAATAAATCTTTTAAATTAACTTTAATTTTATCTTTTCTACCTCTAGCGTCTAAAAACTCTGTTTCTAATATTCTATTATCTAATAAGTTTTTACTTAAATCTCTAGCTGAAAGTTTTTCAACATCAGTTCCTTGACCTGCGAAAGCTTCTAGGATAGATCCAGTATTATAAGCGTTTTTCTCTATTTGCTTAAGTTCTTCTTTTTTCTTTTTAGTAACGTTTAAAGTGTTAACCCAGTTGCCAGATTCATCCCAAGCTCCACCACCTAAATCTTTTTGTTTTAAAATAAGTTCTTCTTTTTCTTTTTTAAAATTTATTATTCTTTGATTATCATCTGCACTTCTATCTTTTTTTAATTCTAATAATTCTACTTGTTCATTAACTTTTGATATCTTACTATTTAATTCCTTTAGATTTAACTGCTTGTCTGTTAAATTGTTTTTTAACTCTTTTGTTTTAAGATTTGTATATTCTTGGCTTGCTTCGGCTCTACCTAAGTATTTAACAGCGTCTGAGTATATTCTTTCGTCAGCTATAGACCCAGATCTATTATCTATAAAACCCTGCATTTTACCACTATCATATATAGCTAAAAAACTATCTTTAGTTATATTTAAACCTGTCTGCTCCTTTACACTATCGTAAACATAATCTCTAAGAATATCTTTTTCACTACTATTTAATTTATTAAAACTAGCTGACAAAGATTCGTTTTCTGTTCTTATACCTGGAAAAACTTTTTTAAGGTTTGTAGCAGCATCTATAGCAATTCCTTCAACACTATTAACTATATTTAACATTTCGCTAGCCTCAGGATTTCGAGTTTTTTCACCATAGGTAACACCTAGTTCTTCTGGCAAAAATGGAGCTGATCTACCCTCTTGTTCTACTATTTCTATTTCACTATATAGGTTGTTTGTTGAAGTATTACCATAATCATCGTAATCAACGGTTAAACCTGTTTTATCATACACTTCTTGCTTTACAGGATCTAGTTTAGGTTTTTTACCAACAAAATCTTTAAATTCATTAAAATCACTAAATCCAGCATAATTAGTATTTAAATCAAAACTTTCTTCTTCTCCTGTGATTTTATTTTTAACAGTAATACCATTAAAATCAAAAGTTGATTCATCAAATTCAAAATCAGGATATAATCTAGCTAGTTTTTCACTATTGTTTTTAATAAAATCTTCTTCTGTTGACTTCCAGTCTTCTTCGGTTATTTCTTCAGTTTTTGGTTTAACAGGTTCTTTTTCTTCAACTTCAGTTTCTTGTATAGTAGTTTCTTCAACAACAGGTTCTTTTATTTCATCTGTTCCTATAGTTATATCTTTAAAGCTGTTTAAATCTCCGCTATAACCGTCTTTTTCAAATAAGTTAAAAGAATAATTTAAAGCCTCATCATTTGTAGATATTAAACTTTTGTAATCTTCTATAGATCCGCTATAACCATCTTTTGAAAACAAATCAAAACTATATTGTAAAGCTTCTGGATTCATATTTATTTTTTAGGATTAAATTTAGCTGCACCACTGCTAGGCCCTTGGTATGATTGTAATGTTGTTATCATAAAATCATTTATTTTATCAACATCTATAAAGTTATTTCTGTCACCTATTCCAATGTATCTATCTAGTATGTCTAAAGATAATGGTTGATAAGGTGGTTGATTTTTTGAACCACTTGGGGTAACTTTAATATACAAGTCGTTTTCATTATAACCTGGTAATGATCTATCAATTTCATCATTAAGAGCACTATTGCTAGCTTTAACAACAACGCCAGGATTAGCATCTATTAATATTGATTTAATTTTTTCAACTGTAGCTTCTTTATCTATATTACCATCTTTGTCAAATTCATTAACTTGATCTAATTCATCATAAAAGTTAAACTTTTTTGTTTCTTCACTTGAAGAACCTTTTTTATCTTTTACAGTTTTACTAGTTTTAGTTTTAGTTTTTTGTTCGGCTAATTGAGTTCTTATATCTCTAACTTTCTCTCCTTTTCCTTTGCTATATTGATCCATTGTGTAGTTAGCAATAGCTTCCATTAATTCATCTTCTTGATCTCCATTCTCTGGATCATAAGTAACATCTATTCCTTTATCATAATAACCAGAACCAGATAAAAATTGCATAGTATCACCGTTTATACCGTTTCTTATTATCTTATCATTTAAAATACCATTTCTAATATTATCATAAGCTTTTTCAGAGTCTAACGATGTTGTAGTTATAAGCTCACCATTAGCTCCTCTTGATTCTGTAACTTTATTTATATTAGGAAAATTTTTAGCTAATTGATCATAAGAAGCTTTAAACGTAGGGCTAGGGTCTTGTACTTCATTCCATAACCCAGGTAATCCTTGCTCTCTTCCAGCATAGTAATTTGTAGGGTTTATTTTAAATTCTTTACCAGTGCTAGGATCTTTATAGCTTAAGTTAAAACCTAGACCATCCCACTCTGTTTTAATTTCTTTACCATTATTAACACCTAAGGCATTTAAAAAAGGTATTGCTTCTGGATTTGAATTAGTATTAGAAACTGTTTTAGTACTTGTTCCATTTACTACTCTTTTGTTATAATCTTCAGCTTCTGCTAGAAGTTTCATAAAATTACCAGTAGCACCTTCAATACCATTAAGTAAGTTAGATCTCATTTTAGTTACCTCAGTTTGATCTCTACCTATTGAATTGTATTCTAAAAGATCTAAAGCATCGATTTGATCTATAATAGTTTGTTTAAAGCTATCAGCTAGTTCAGAGTTATCACTGCTTTGAATTTTATTAGCTTCCTGCATTAATTCAGCTGTCTGCTTAGCTAATGCATTTTTGCTAGTTTCAATCATGGCCATTTGATTGTCCATAGATGTTCTAGCAGTTTTTAAAGTCTTAGAAAGACCTGAAGCATAATCGGCTTGTTCAGCCATAGCAACTTGACCTTGTGTTATTCCTGGTTGTGCGTATGTTCCCATAGTTTTTTTATTGTTTTAATAAATTTTTCTTTTCATAATCTTTCCTACTCCTCCAGGTCCATCTTGCAAGTCTTCATAAGAAACTTTTTCTCCATCTATAGTCACATAACCCATTGAAGCCACTTGACCTGACGCCGCTTGGTTAACATCTGAAGCTGACACCGCTTGGTCAACCTCTAAAACACCTTTACCAGGAAAAGCAGACATAGCTTGATTACCAGTAATAGCTGGCGCACTAACTTGATCAACAATTTCGTCTGCTAGCTTTAAATCATCACCAAAACTGTTATCAATTAAACTGTTTTGCATTCTTTCTTGAAAATCTCTTTCTGATTCGTTTTGTGCTGCGTTATTTCTTTCATCAGCGTTGTTCATAAAAGTTTTTACTCTTTTTTCAGGAACTATACCAGCATTTCTAACAGCTGCAGCATCACCTAATGCACTTAGACCTGTTTGTATAGACATGTCTCTTCTGTATTGAGCCATATCAGCTTGAGCTTGTAATCTATTTAATTCATTAATGTCTCTATTTTCTTGCATCTGCATTCTAACAGTTTCACCTTTACCTTTAGCAATGTCAACTTGTAATTGGCCTTGAGCTTGTAGTTTTTGGTTATTAACTTCTTGCTGTTCAATACTAGCAGCAACACCTTGTTTAGATTTTAATGCAGCATTTGCTATAGCAGTTGCTCCACCTGCAGCAGCCCCAGTTTCTCTTAACGTGTCTAAAGTATTAGCTAAAGCTTGATCTGTTTGTTCCATTTTTATTTCAGCAGCTTGAGTAGCTACAGCTAAGTTTTCATAAGGATTAGATAAATTAGCAAAAGGATTTTCTATATCTTGCCTTCTGTAATTATCAATATCAGTTCTTACTTTTCCTAATTGTCTTTGAGCTGAAATAGCTTGAAACCCAGCTAAAGCAGCTGGCGCAGCGGCCCAAGCTGTTTCCCAACCTGTTCCAGGCTTTAATTCAAATCCTAATTTTTTTAATCCCATAATTTTTTATCTTGATGATACTACAAATTCCGATGATACAGCAAACATTTCTTTAGTTCCACCAGCGTTAGTTGTTAAATCTGTTGACATTTTTACTGTAGCAAAATATCCTTTTACGCCCGTCATAGAGTCTCCAAATACAACTTCTCCATCTGTAGCTGTAGAACTGTTTACTAAGTTAGCGTAATATTTATTTTCTTTTTCTACAAATCCAGCTCTATAAGGTATACCATTTTCAGTATATAAACCTTCGTTATAACTTTTGACGTTAACGGTTTGATCTAAAACTTCATTAACTCCAGGTCTTATATTAGCAGCGTCTGTTACAAAACTATCAACTTGCCAACCATTACTACCTTCGTAATTAATAGTTTTAAAGTTTTTATTAACTGAAGGACTAGGGTTAAATATAAAAGTTATAGAAGATTGGTTAGAAACTCCATAAAATTCATTAGCATTAGTTAAACTATCATAATGAATATATAAAGAACCTTCTTTAGTTGTAAAATAGTTATTTTTTAAACTAAATATAAGATCAGGTCTATATGTATAAAAAGTATTCCATCCTTGTACTCTTTCACTGAATGTGAGCGTATTATAGTAATCACTTGTTTCATCTAGTGTTTTACTACCTGAATGCTGCTGTATAGATATAGTATAATTATCTTTGTAATTATCAAAACCACCTTCTATTTTATCTTTTTCATAATAAACAAATCTTATTTGCGGATCAGCAGCTACTCCTGGAGAGTATACTTGTAGAGGGCCATTATCTAAAAACACAACATTTGAAGAAGTGCCTGAAATATCTACTGTACCAATACCTGTAACAAAAGAATTTACAGACTCCCATATACCACCACCACTTACGTTTGTATTTATTTGAACTTGTGAACCTGATATTAACTCCTGTAGATCATTTATGCCTTTAGCTATAACTCTAACCCAAGGGCCTAAAGGTGCAACAACCTGAGGTCCTGGTCCTGGTAATGGAACTTGAGGACCTTGAACTATAACCCCGCTTGTTTGATCATATTGTAAATCAAAAGCTACTGTAGTTATAACTTTTCTATCAGAAAGCTTAGCTAATTCATCTCTAAAAAAATCTCTCATGCCATACTGTGATATTTCAGTTATACCGTCTCTAGACAGCCTTAAAACAGCATTTCGATCTTTATCTGCAAAATATCTTCTAAATCCAAAATGAGCAAAACTTTCTGGATTTCTACTTATACCATATTCACCCGAGTAAGGAGTAACTTGACCTATTACCACGTTTGAAACAGTATTTACCGGTGTTCCTTCAGCTGAGTATATAGCATCTTTATCTATTAGTGCTTGGCTAACTTTATTTTCTTGAAATATTGTTAAGTTATTATCCATAGCATAGATAAGTTGTATTGAACCATTATGAGGGTCAACAGATTTAGTTATGTCTTCACCTACAGAAAAAACATTAGTTCTATTTATATTTGTTTTAGAATTAAAAATCCCTGAATACACTAAAGCATTTGATCTATATCTAACATTGCTAGAGTCTTCCATTAGATAAGCTCTAACACCTAAATCTACTTGAGTGTTATTATATCCACCTCTAATTCTAGACTCTTCTATAACCCAGTTAGACCCATCATTTGGCAAATAACTATTGTTGTTAGTTGTATAAACATTTGAATAAGGAATTGTTGGAGTAACACCAGAAGGTATAGAAGAGGTAGGCTGAGGCCAATTTGGATAATTATCATTAGTTTTATTTAAAAAAGGTATACCTGGAAATAATTTAACGTAACTAGGTCTTAAAGTAGAATTAGTTGTTAAAAAAGGAGTTGTATTCTGTTTTAACCAAAACGTATTGTAATATTTTACTTCTAAATCAAATGCCATTTTAAATTTTTTTAAATTTGAACAATACTTACGTAATTGTTTTTAGTTATTATAAAATTAAAAGAATAATTATTTGAAGGCAAGCTTGCAGTGCCATTAGAAGCATCTCTTACTAAAATTTCAATATTATATATTTGACAAGCTCTAAATCCTTGTTCTCTACGTCCAAAATTTGTTGCAAGATTTGTATTTTCTCTCCAGTAAAGTTGAGGCCAACTAAATTGCCCAGAAGTGTATGTTTCTATACTAAATTCTGATTTAAAAGGTTGATCTAAACCGCCTATAGAACCCGTGCTATAAAAATTAGCAAAATTTAAGCTACTGTTAGAATTTGGATTTACTTCTTCTTTAATGTATCCCAAAAATTTAATAACATTTTTTATTTCATAAGTAAGACCTTGAATTCTTTGACTAGATAAATTGTTAGTTGTGTCTGAAGCGCTGTTAAATGTTGTAATTGGATTAAATCCATTTGTAATAAAAGAAAATCTTGCAACGGGAAAACCTGCTCCAACAACTCCATTATTTTTAAATCTTTCTAATTCGTCTTTTATGTAATCTTGAGAGTAAAAAACAGCATTAATTTTTTGATCATAATTAGTTCCAGCGTTATTTAAAACAGTACTTGGTATTAAACTTGATGAACTTGAGGCTAAAAGTTCAGTTAAAGTTAAGCTTTTAACTTCAGCTCTTTGAAAGTCTTGATAACCACCTGTATTTAAAGACCAAGGAGGACTCATTCTATATAAAATAGGTGTTACGTTGTTTAATTGAACAGCTCTAATATTTACATTTATAGATGGATAAGTATCAGTTGATATTTCTAAAGTAACATCGTATCTTCTTGAAATGTCTGATCCATTTAAAAAAGGATACCTTCTTGCTGCTGTAAATCTAAATGTTGGCCCAGTATTTGGCGAAACAGGAGCAGTTACTTGCTCTATGCCTATAGGCCAATCAGATGGTGAAACTACTGTTGGCCTGCTAGTAGCAGATCCAGTTCCAGAGTTTGTTATTTCTTTTATTACAACAGTTGTTGATAAAGCAGTTGTTCCACCTTGTGAAGCGCCTGATGAATTTACTACTTCAAAAGTATTACTTATTGATTGACCAACAGCTGTACTTTCAAACCAGTTGCTAATATTAACGCTAGACAAACCAAAAGGAGCATCTGTAGTTCCTGATCCATCACTTAGTATAGAATTGTTTAGTTCACTAATAATACCAGTAGTAGAAGTTTCATAATATATGTCTATGTTAGATTTAAAAGGCTCTGTTTCAAATACCATTAATTTATCTGCAAATTTGTAACCAGTTACTGCAGTTTGATCTTCTTGATTAGTAGAAGTAAAACCCATTCGTTTTTGAGTATTTATAGTGGCTATTAAAGGATTTTTATTGTTTCTTAAAAAGAAAGGATCTACTTCGCCTTCAGCTCCTGGGTATATAAAAGTTCCTAATAAATATTGAGAATCTGAAGAAGCAGCAGGGTCTGGATTCATATTTGCGTAATGCAAATCTATATTTTTTTTAGTAGTCCAATCACCAAGTTCGCTAAAAGGTCTAACTGTAGTTACTTCTTGTTTTAATGGAGACAAATTTTGTTGACCTATAGTTATATTAAAACTGGTAGGTGTTCCAACATTTTGTATTTGAGTTTGTTTAACTCTATTATATAAAACAACACTAGATCCATATATATTATCTGTAGGACCTACTTCTTTTAAATCTCTTGGTATTTTATTTATATTATCATTAAATAAAGCTATACTTGCAACAGAAGAAGTATTTGAATAAGTTAATTTTACGTTATTTTTAGTATAAACAATATTACCGCTTAAAGCTCCTGGCACATAAATATTATAATAATCTTGTTCTTGTTGTTGAACTACTATTTTATAAGTATACCAACCTAAGGGATTTTCACCTTCTTTCCATAATCCATTATAAGGTAAGGAAGATGGAAGTTCTGATGGTATTTGACTGTTAAAAATAACTTTTAAAGATTCACCTGGCCAGCCAAGTGGATTTATACCACCATTAGTGTATGAATTAAAAATTGTAGAATTTTTTGTAATTAAATCTAATTGATTTATTATAACATTTGAAGCTCTACCATATCTATCCTGAAGAACAATACCAACTTGATAAGATCTATTTTGTTTTAAAGTGTTATTTAAAAACTCTTTATTAGTAGTGCTACTAGTTAATGACCCTTTAGTTACAGTTTCTAACTTATAATCTAAAGTTAGTGGAGTGGCGTTGTTTTGAAGAAAGTTTCCATAAACAACTCTATTTCCAACAACTTCTTGAGTTTGAGCTCTCATAGGAACTATATCACTAACTCTTGTAACTTCTTCATCAGTTAAAACTTTTATAGGTTTTTCAGAACTATAGTTATATATAAACGTAGAGCTTAAAGAAGAAACAACGTACTCAGCTGCTGTACCTCCGCCTTGTACAGGTATTTGTATAACATCCCCTACTTTATAACCTTCACCAGTTTTATTAACAGTAGCAGAGGTTGACCTACCAGCTCCATTTATAACAAGGTCTACTGTTAGTCCTGATCCACTACCTCCAGTGGTTGCTTTATTTGTTATAGTGCCAGGCGCCGGAGCAAACCCATCACCTGCAGTTTGTAATGTTAAAGTTGAAGGTAAACCTGTAAAATCACTAACTTTTACATCTGCTATTACTTTTACATTTAAATCATCTGAAGCTTTATAAAGTAGTTGTATTTCATCTACTTTTAGCTTGTCAGATATTTCGTTACTTTTATAAGGTAAATTAATAACTAATCCAGCTGTAGTTATTTGGTTTTCCATAAATTCAACTATACTAGAAGCTTTAGTTTTTTCATCATCACCTTCTAAAAAGTAACCATATTGTTTAGGTACAAAAGCATGTTGAGTAAAAGGAGCGGTTAAAGAATACTCGTTATCTTCGTATTTAAATCTATAACTAAATCTTACAAATTTATCTTCTAATAGCTTTTTATCTCCAGCAAAGTTAGAATTATAATCAGGATTTTCTAATGAAAACAAAAACACGACATTATTATCCCAACCTAAGTCTCCAGGTATGTCATTTATTGGTACAGCAGTACCAGTTTTATTAGATTTTAAAAAAACTTTAGCTGGAACTGTAGAGGTATCTATGTTTTGAACGTAGGCAAAGCTGCCATTAGGATCATTAGAGCTTATGACTTTTATAGGATTAGAATATAGCGTCCCAGCAGTACCACTGCCTAAATAGGTAGCTATAGTGCTATATGACTGATTTGGTGGTGTAGAAGCCGTTTCATCAAATATTAAAAAATCTTGAGGCCCTACATTTGTTGTGTAAGCGCCAGGTGCACCCCAAAAAGAAGGTAGCCATTCATCAGATTCGTTTAATAATGTAGACTCTAAAGTTCCTGTTGTATTTTTTAAGAAAGATATAGGCTCAAATGGAGCGTATTTAGCAACAGAAACATGATCTTCATTAGTATAATAAGTTAAAGGATTTGTTATTGCTTTTTCTACATTTATTTTTCTAGGCTGATTTCTGTTATCAGTAAAAAACAATAAATCTTCAATCATGTTCACTCCAGATATTGGATGTGTTTTAGAGAAGTTTAAGAAAGTTCCAGATACTAATATATCAAAACTAATATTTGATTGCTCTATAGCAGAAGAATCAGCTACATTAGGTAATTGACAATAAGCTATATAGTTGTTAGCTCCAGTTCTTACAAAGTTTGTGTAATCACCTGAGCCAACAGCAGTATCACTTTGCCTAGAAAGATTACCTAAACTATCTGCAGAAGCATCTGTGTAGTTAGTTAAAAAGAAAAATATTCTATTATTAACTACATCTGCATATTGACCTATTATTTCAATGTTAAAGTCTGTTAAACCAAAACTAGTTAATAGCTTATTACCTCTAATATTTTCTAAAGAACCAACACTAGCATCTTCAGAAGCACTAACACTAGCGTTTTGAGCATCTCTATATTCGCCTTGTGGTAGTATTCTAGCCTCTGTATCTTTATTCATACGAGACTTTAGAAAAGTATTTTTAATTTCTGGCATAATTAATGTTTAATCCATTTAGATTTACCACGCATTATTTGAGTGAATTCATTTAATTTTATATTAGATAATCTTATTTTAGCATTTCTAAGTGCACTAGATCTATCTTTTTTAAATCTGTTTATAATATACTCAGGAATATTAGCTCTACCAGATAGTATTGAATACGCTATATGCATGTACATTGCTTGTTCTGCCATTTTAGGCACTCTAGTATCTGCATCGACTGCTAAGCCATCTGATATGTATTCTAGTATTATTAATTTATTTGCTAAATCACTAGAAAAATTAAAAGATCCTGTTCTTTCATTTATAGTAAACCAACCATTTTTTTGTGAAACTTCAGGTTCTAAACCATATCTTTGTCCATAAGCTAGCTTATCCCAACCCCAGTTGTATACATTAGCTGTTTCAAATATTTCATTAGTTATTTCACCTGTTAAGTTTAGCGAGTTATTATTAGCCCATTTAGTTTCAGTTTCTGATTGCTCAGCTAAATTGTTGCCTCCATCGCCGTTTTGAGTTGGCACACCAGATCCATCTTGTATAAGCAGCTCAGTTGGATTAGAAGTTAATGTAGTTGGATATATTATATGTTTAACACCCGCTGCATCAACCCAAGATAAATTAACATAATTAACATAGTCTTGAGGTATTATTAAAGAAAGACTAGGTGGTATAGTTAATTCTTGAGATTTCATGCTTCTTAGTGTATCATAACTAAATTCTTGTAAACCTCTTTTAGCGTGAAACATTATATCAGTTCTTTTTGCATTTGGTATTAATTTACCAACGCCAATGTATGCTACTATAAAATTATTTATAATGTCATTTAAGCTTATATATTCATAACTGCCGTGATGGTTGTCTATAGCAAACTGTAATAGTTGTATTGTAATTACGTCTCCAGGAACACTAACTCCTGTATTTACTAAAGTAATGGAGTTTGCACTTACAACATATTCTGTTGTTAAAAGATTTGTAGTGAAAGTTAATTCATTGTTATTTTTTAATACTTTAAAGTTAGCGTTAGAAACCCCAGCTAAAGCTACAATTAAGTCAGTGTCTCCAGTCCAATCAAATACTTGGGTTGTTACTGGATTAGGTTGAGTAAACGCCTGTTGACCAGAATAATATTGCGCATTTGTTTCAGTTAATAGTCCCATGTATTAAGATTTTTCATTAATTTTGTCTTGTTGTAATTCACTTTGAGCTACTTGAATTATTTGAGGATCTCTTATAACTATTCCAGCGTATAATAATATGTTTAATATAAGTTCTGTTTGTTCAGATGTTTGTAATCCAAAATCTATATAACCTTGTTGTGATCCTGAAAACAAATTAGCTTCTGTTAAAGTAACAACAGCAGCGCCACCACCACCGCCTGGAAAATCTGTAGCAGTAAAAGTAATTGTATCACCTACTGAATAGCCAGAACCTTGAGATGTTACATTTATGCTGCTTATAGCGCCTCCAGTAACTGTTACACTAAATACGGCAGTTTGGTTATTTCCAGTGCTAGTATATGTAGCAGCTGGATAAGTAGCAATAGTTATGCCAGAAGTATCGTTAGAAGAAGTAGTTAAACTACCTATATTAATAGCTGTAGCTACATAAGGGTAGTTAGTAAAAACATATTGCCCTAAACCACCTATACTATATCCCCATCTAATATCTGTAGGTTTTTTAACATATTGCATTTTAATATGATCTACATTAATTATATTATCAGGATAAACTATGCATTTGTTGTCTTCGTATAAATATACGGGAAAATTCTTTGTTGGAGTTGTTAATGGAGCTTTTCTTATATTGTAAAACTCAGATCTACCTAGTCTTTGCATTTCAGGGTAGATATTAGAACTTGGTTCATAGGTAACTGAACCTAGCTTATACAGCTCAGAAGGAACTGTAAATATATTGGATGTTGGATTTGTAACGCCTATAGCTTTTTCAGCTACAGTTTGATCGTTTTCAGTTTTAAATTCTGCAATTTTTTCATCAGTTAAAGCAACTCTATCGGCATAGTCCATATCTGTTTGAGGAGTACGAACCTGTTGGTTTAAATCCTCAAAGCATTTCTCAAAGAGCTCTCTTTGAACTTGAGTACCTATTTTATTAAATTCATCAGGTGTCATATAACCCCTTTGTTCTTTGTTTAAAATAAGTAATACAGTTTTATATACAGTATCTACGCTTATTGCCATCTTTAATATTTTAAAAAGAGAGGTTACTTGTGTAACCCCTCATATTTATAGTCACTTGTTATTTAAACTTTTTCTCTATTGATTTGTAAACTTCAACACCTTCATCTGTTTTAAACCATGCAGCCATTGCTGAATATGGGTTTTCATCAAAAGGAACGTTCATTAGCTTACGGCCATTACTAGCCCAAGTAAAAGTTCTTTGATCTTGCGCTAAACTTATAATACCAGCTTCAGTAGCTCGTATACCAAAGTTTCTAAGTTCAACGTTTTCATCATTAACTAATTCTAAGAATAATTCTGGATTACCCTTAGCAAATAGTAGTAAATCTCTTTTAAGTTCTTTAGAACTCATTTTAGATACTCCTGAACCTAATTCAACTCTTAGTATAGCTTCAGCTTTGTCTACGTCCATATTTATAGCCATAGCCATTGCTTCAACTTGTAACTCTAAGTTGTCTAGTTCATTACTTGCTTCAATTACTTCATCTCTTTCAGCATATATCTTGTTTCTATTAGGATGATATAATGATAAAAGCTTTTGTAAAGCTTGTTTTTCTCTAGGCACCATTAAAACACCGTTTTCAAAAACAATATGACCTAGAGTTGCTGTACCTTTTTGTTCGTCCATAAATGGGCTTTTCATATTGGTAGCGTATCTAAGCTCTCTATTGTATTGCTTTTCTTCATCAAACCACATTAAAGGTTTTCTTGAAGAGTGTTTAGAGTTAATTCTAGTTGTTAAAGGTGATTGACCATTAAGTAAATGGTAGTATCTATCTTTTACTTCCCAAGTATCTTTTTTTACTTCAGGAGTTTTTACAGCTTTAGCTGTAGTTTTCTTTTCTTTTGTTTCCATAATATAATATAATATAATAATTAAAAAAGACCCCGCCGAAGCGGGATCATTGTTGTTTTAAGCTGGGTTAAAGCTAAAAGATACTGTCAAATCAGAATCTCCATTTATTTCTAAATAATCAGAAACTTTATTAGGTGTTTTTGATAATTCATCAATAAGTTTGTAAACTTTTTGAAAACCTTCTGAAGCAGAAGACAAAGTTCCAAAACCTCCAATTTGATAGACTGGAGAAAGTAGTGAAGAAGTGTCATTAGGCGCTGTAGCTATTCTAACAGAAGTAGTAGTTCCAGAAACCCTAACTATTTGATCTACTGGAATTAAAAAATCTATATCTTTAGTAGCTGTACCTATTGTTTGTGATTCTTTTATTTTTATATAGTTCATGATATTTTTTTAAAAATTAAGTGCCTGCATAAGTCATAGAAGCAACGTATTTTGTTCCAACCAACGCTAATAAAGGAGTTGAATTTGGATTTTCACAAGCTTCTTGAGCTGCTAAAGAAACATTATTAATCATATCAAGTCTTTCAGAGTCACTCATCGCTGCGTTTATTGTAATAGTAAAAGAAGCTAAAGTGTCTGTGTCGTATGAGTTAACATTATTTCCGTAGACACTAACTTTTATTGTTGTAGTAGAAGGTGAAGTAATTTCACCGACACCCCATCCAATATTCATTAAGTCAAAAGAAGATGAATCAGTTGTACTCTTTGGTAATTTTATAAATTGTGCCATATTTTCTTATTTTAAAATGTTAATAAAGTGGAGAGCGTTAACCCTCCACATTTATATAATAATTATATAGTTGACTTGAATAACACGAAGTTATTAGCAGCTTGTGTAACTAAACATCTTTCAGATAAGAAATTAACAGTCATTGCATCTAAATCAGAAGTGTAAGCACCTCCAACAGATCCAGTAACCCATGACTTCATTCTACGATCATCAGCTTCAGAAGCTCTATATCTTACGTGTAAGAAAGGTCTTCTAATGTTAGATCCTAAACTTTGATCATAAACAGTAGATGTTCCAGCTGGAATCATAACTCCGTCAATGTCTCCGATTAATCCTCTAGTTGAAAAGTCATTTAGATATTTCCAGTCAGTCTTATAAAAATCATAAGAACCTCTTCTAAATCCTGAAAATCCAAAATTCATTGCCATTTCAGCTTCGTTGTCAAAAAGACCATAAGAAGCAGCTTGAGTAGAAGCATAACCTCCACCAGCTTGAGCAGCAATCATATCATCAAAATCAAGAGCAGTAGCTCTAGATAAGAATAACATGTTTTCTTCAATAGCACCTTGTGTATCTAATTGTTTTAGGATAGTATCAAAATCACCTAATGCACCAGCTCCAGGAGCAGCAGCACCAGCAAAATCGTTATAAATGTTTCCTCTTGCTTCAATAGCAGCAAACAAACCTTCAGAACCATTGTTAGCTTGAACACCATTACCTGGGTTAACGAGACCAGCAGCACCGTTAAGTTCAGCTTCAACCATAGACATTTCTAGGTAATCTTCAAATCTTAATCTTGTTTCAGACTCAGACTTTAAATACCATAAGTATCCACTTGTTCCGTCTTCAGTAGCAACTTCTACCCAACCAATTTGAGCTGTATCAGAACCTGATACTTGAAACTTATCTCTTAATATAATTGGCTTATTAGAAAACTCTGTCAAAGTTGGCTCAATACTGTCCATGTTTTGATAATTACTAGTAGCACTATCTGCACCACCAGAACCTTTAGCAAATTCAGAACCGTATACAAACGTCTTAACAAGTGTACCATTGCCTCCTAATGCAGCAGCACTAGCAACTTGGTAAGTCTGAAAAGTAACAGTAGCAGTTGTAGCTGTAGCAACAACAACATTACTAACTCTAGCTTTGACAGTAGTTAATCCATTAGATATAACTATTGTATTACCTATTTTAATAGCGCAAGTTTTTCCAGTCTCAACTGGAACAGTCATAGAAACAGCCGCAGCGCCTATTAAAATACAATCTTCATAAGAAACGTGTAATCTATTTTGTTCAGACCAAATTACTTGATCAGATGTCATAGGCATTTCAGCGCCTACCATTCTCAAGAAACCACCTAAAGTTCGGTTTCCGTATCTTTCTACTTCTGCTTCGTAAAGCTCAGGTAGATATTGTTGTGCAAAAGTTCCACCACCAGTAGCACTGTCAAAGCTCAAGTAATTAGACGCTAACGTCATTTGAGTTTGATGTGGCAAGAGTGACGGAGGAAAAGCTCCACTAGGAGCGTTGTTTTGAAAACTCATGTTTATCTTTTTTATTTATTTTTATTTATTCTTAATTTTAACTTTGAACTATCTACACCACTAATTGCTTTTACTTTCATTCCTCCAATAAAAACATCTCCCGTAGACGTTGGTCTAAGTTCGTTGTTTAAATTTTTGGATTTAGCCATTACATCTTTAACAGCATCGGCTTTGCCTTGCTCATAAAAATGATTAGCAATAGTATCAGCATTTTGTGCTGCAAAAATAGCTTTGTGATAACCTTTATAGTCTTTAACTTCCCCTTTATTATCTAAGAACTTCCCGATTAGGTTCGTAAGATCAGATTGATTACTAGCAACTGAGTCTACATCGTTAACACCGTATCTAAATTTCTTATCACTTAAATTGAACTCAAAACCTTTGAACTCTTGATTAAAGAAATTTTTAGTGGTTGATTTAAACTTATCATGTTGCTGTTTAACCATTTTTTGTTCTTCGTTGTGTCTATTGAAAAAGTCCATAGCTTTTTGTTGTTCCTGAGTAACGCCCGGTCTCAACTTGATCTCGTCGTAATATTTACTCTTGGTTTCCTCTAAAAAGTTAGTGGCTTTAGCAATTTCTTCTTTATAAGCGAGTTTTTTCTTTCTTATATCTCGCTCTTCATCCAAATCTTCATCATAATAAAAGTTATCTTCTAATAAGAAATTAACTTCATCTGTATCAAGATGTGGTTTAGTCTGTTTGTAATACTCTCTTAATAGAGTATCTTTATCTACACTTGAGTAATCAGCATTTAATCTAACATAATCCTCAACTGTTCCACCTGTATCTTCCATAAAGCTTACCAATTTTTCTATGTTTTCTGGTAGTTTTATTTCTGGTTGTTTTTCAACAACATCTTCTACTATAGGTGCTTTTACTTCTTCAACAACTTCTTCTTCTGTAATTTCAGATATAGGAGATGTAGTTTCTTCTTTTGTTTCTACTACTTCTTCTTTAGCTTCTACTTTTTCTTCTTTAATTACAGGTTCTTCTTTAATAGTTACTTTATTTACAGGTTTTTCTTCTTCTTTAACCTCTTCTTTTTTAGATAAATCTATTTTAGCTGTTGTTGATTTTTTATTAGTAAGTTTTTTTACTTTAGGTTTCTTAACCTTAAACTCACCTTGTTCTAATTCCCCTTTAGGGTTTTCTTTTATTTCTTCTGACATAATATAATATAATAGTTAATATAAAATTATTTAGGGCCAAACTGCTCTAAACCAAAACCGCCCATAGTATCATTACCTGCGGATTCAAAGTTTTTAGGTAATAAATCATTTTTTCTTTGATCTATAAGTTCAGACTGTTGCGTAGCTTGCATTTCTGTTCTTTGATCTTTTCTATCTTCTTTATAAGCTTCATCTTGTTGCTTAGCTTTAGACTGCGCTTGAGTTAACTGCATATTGTAATTAAACTCTAACTCCATTAACTGTTGTTTTATTTGAGCTTCTCTTTCCATTTTTTGTATAGAAAATTGAGATTTAGCTTGTTCGTAGTTAATGTTTTGCTCAGATATAACTTGTTGTTTTTGAGCTTCTGCTAAAGATATTTGTTCAGCTGCTTGAGCATTTGCTTGAGCTTGCGCTTGCATGTTTTGCTGTTGTATTTGCTGATCCTTAGCTTGTTTTTCTTTTCTTCTTTTCTTAAGCATTTGATTAGCTAACTTTAAATTGTTAACTTGTCTAATATCAATTGCATCTTCAAGATCTATTTGACCACCTTTTAAAGCTATTTGTATGTTTTGCTCTAACACTTGCTTTTCTTCTTCATCAGGCTCTAGCTCTAAGAAAATACCAAAGTCATGCATATTTACTTGAGACAACTCTTGTAAAGTAGCTACATTGTATCTAGATATACTAGAAGCTAATGTCTGCATGGTTAATGGAAACATTAAAGCATCGGCTATTCTTAATGATATGTTTTCACAAGTTCTAAGAGTTAAGTATAAACTAGCTTGTAATATATGTCTAGTTGCTACGTTTGAATTAGCAGCAGCTAATTTTTGTAAACCAACTAACGATTGCTTATCTGGTAATGTACCATCTCTAGCTTCATTAAGTCCCGTTACGTCTCTAATCATTTTAAGATAATACTCGTAAGTCTGTATTAATGATTGCATTTTATTACCACCAGAGCTAGACTGTAATTCCTGTATAGGAACTTTACCTGGGTTCATGCCTCCATCTTGAGTCATTGATCTACCAACTACAGAACCTGTTTGAAAATACATATTCAAAGCTTCTGCTGGATTATAATTAGTGCCATTGCCTAAATCTACTTCTGCTAAACCATCCATATCTAAGTAAACCCCGTCAGGAACTACTCTAGACATCACTTGTTGTAGTTTTAAATGTGTTAGTTGTATCATATCAGCAAAACCAGTTATTCTGCTTACAATTGATTCTATGCGACCTTTGTACATTCTAGGAGCTACGATGTTATAGTTCATATTAACCTTAACAGTATCGGCATATGGTCTAGTCATGTTTTCAGCTAGTTCCCATTTTAATATTTTATTGTGTCCTAGTATTTTAGCCCCAGAATAAAGAACTTCAATAGCTCTAAATGCTTTTGAAAATGAATCTGTTTCTGGTGGATTAAAATTGTCAGTTTTTTCTATAGCTTTTTCAAGACCATTAGCTGTTTCTTTTATTTTAAATACTTGATTAGCATAAGTTTTGTATTCAAAATACATTACTTGAACTGTATTGTCGTCATAACGACCACTCCAGTTTCTAGTGTAGTTTTGATTACCTGGATACTTTTGTATTTCTTTTAATTCTTCAGCAGTTAAATAAGGAAATTGTTTTTTAAGCTCTGGCAAGCTAATTGATTTAACTTCACCTACATAATATAAATCTTCAAAATTAGGATCTTCACTATATGAATAAACTAAACTAGCTGGATCAACATAATTTAATGTAACGCCTTCAGATCTATTAAAATCAGTTTTAACAGCTGATATACCTAAAACAGTTAAGTCATAATTTAATCTTCTTCTAATTAAATCATATTTATTATTAGCTAGTACATTGTTAATTACTTCTTCTTCAGCTACTTCAATAGATTCTTTATAACTCATTTGCATGTGAAGTTCTATATCTTCTTCACTTTCCATTTCTAAACCTCTACCACCTGATTTAGAAACATCCATACCGGTTATTTGGTTTATTTGATTTATAAGATCTTTCTGTCTCATATCTCTAGCTAAAGCCTCTGCATAAGCAGTTCTTTTAATTAAAGACTCAGGGTCTTGAGCGTAAGCTTTAATCTCATAATTTCTTTGAGACATGCCATTAACAACTATATCAACAAATTTAGGAATTACTGGTACAGGTTTCCAGTCTAAGTTTAAATAAGATAAATCACCATTAATAGAAAGTTCGTCTTTATATTTTTGTACAGATTGTTCTCCTCTTGCATATAATCTTAAATTATGAAAAGAATTATAATTACTACCAAATCTATCTGTGAAGCCATTATCATTAGTAAACCACTCAGACTCTATAGCTCTACCAACCTGTAAACCATACTCATAAGTAGCTTTTTCTGCATCTGGTACTACCTGATCTGGAAAAGAACTATTGTAATTAGTATTTATCATTTATTTTATTTTTGAATTATAACCTGTGTTATCATATTTTTTAATACCTAAGTTTATAGATTTTTTTTGTCTAACGGCTACAGGTGTATACCTGTTTTTATTACAAGCCATTATAGCTAAACCTGAACTTATTGAAGCATCATGCTTTGTTCTATTATTTATATTGAACGCTGCCCAGTCTTCTAATGTTTTTTGATGGTACATGTCTCCATGCCCTAGTTCACTAGATCCAACATATTCTTCTATGTAAGACTCTATAGCTGCTGCATGTGATTGTTTAATATCTTCACTTGAGTTAGGTATTCCACCTATTTCTCTTTCTGTTGTAGAAAGTTTGTTCCAAATTTTATCAGGACGATTAATTGAAAAACCTCTATAACCTCTACGTTTAAAATAATACAATAATCTAGGTTTATTGTTTTCAGCAAGTATTGGCATACCGTAAAATATACAAGCCATTAAAACATCTTCAAAGAATATCTCAGCTGTTTGTGGCCTTGATATATATTCTAAAAAGAAATGATTAGGCGGTGCATCTTCCATTGAAAACTTAGTTAATCCATGTAAAGCTCCATTAGAGCCTTTACCATCAACAGTACCGCTAATGTCGTAACTATCACAGCCGAAAGCTCCAATATGTTCGTTACCAGGATATTTGCCTCCATTTTTATTAATTATTCTATTTTGAATATTAACTGGTGGTACCCAGCTAATTTTAAATCTTCCATCTTTATTAGGTTTAAATAAAACCTTAGAATCTTTAATACCATTTTCCCAAGAAAAACTACCTATTGTAATTGCTGCTTTATTATTAGCTTCTTCATTGTAATCTATTTGTTGGTATATCTTAGTTAGATTAAATAAAGATGATTTAGCTTCATCTCTAAAAGCATGTTGTTCAGTTCTTGGAAACTGACGATAATATTCATTTAAACTGTCTTGATCTGATTTTAAACCATCGACTTCGTTTTCCCAGTGTTCAATAACTCCTGTTGTAATTTCATAACCATCAACTCCTTTGACTGTATTTTTACCTCTAATGAAGACAGGTAATCCATAAGTATCGATGAATCCCTCATAGTTCCACTCCATAGGAATGAACAAGCTATAGAGTCCAGAAGATGTTTGTCCGTTTCGATTTCTTTTATTAACGTCTGAATTGTAGTATAATTTTTTGAAATTGTCTCCACCTTTATCTAAAGCATTTGAAGTTGAGCCCATCATACATTTACCTACGATTCTTGATCCTAGACGTAATGTAGTTTTTGTAACTCTCCAGTTGTTTAATATATTATCAGGTCTTTCCCACTTACCACTTTCATCATGAGCTAATAGTTTTAGCTTTTCACCATCATAAGAGTTATCACCTGTGTTTTTCCAGTCAATAGTTGTATCAAGACCATCTAGTTCCCTAAGTTGTTCATTCGACTCAAGCTTTCTTCTAGTAAGCTTTGATGCCGGAACACGATATGCCAGTTCAGTCTTTGGCCGATCCATACCATCTTGAATGGGTTTAAAAAAGAACGGGTAGTTGACTGATATTGGGACAACTTTATCTGTGAACATTTTCTTGGCATCTGAACCAGACTTGGAAAGTATTCCAAATCTAGCATCAGAAGATATTGTAGCTTGGTTGACAAGCTCTGCTGACGACATAAAAGAAAATCCAGATCTTCTGTTTTTAAGGTAGCACATTCCGTAACATCTAGTATCTGCTTTACATGCTTCCCAAAATATAAAGAAGAGTCTATTTGCTTCTCTAAAATCTGGCGCTCCAATGTCAATCTTTGACCATTGCAAGTACATGTAATGAGTGCCAGTAATGTAA
>Ga0209716_1000996_pt1 | contig 23210 bp, 21 predicted proteins | sample COGITO_mtgs_1205_FD_184811 | JGI IMG/M metagenome (GOLD analysis project Ga0209716, IMG submission 184811) | Pelagic marine microbial communities from North Sea - COGITO_mtgs_120531 (SPAdes) (version 2) | ecosystem: Environmental > Aquatic > Marine > Epipelagic ...
GCAAACAGACACAAGAAAAAGTAAGGTCTAACCTTACTTTTTCCTTATTGCTTTAAAACAAAACGTTCATTGAAATAGAGGTATTTATTCTGCATAAAGCAGAAGCCTCGTATGGTATTAAAAAAATACCTGTTTAAAATTAATCCATTATTTGTCAGTATTGACATTTAGTATAAAACCATTTCAGTATGAAAACAGAATTAATAATTCGTTCAAATTCATCTGATATTGATTTTGCCTTATTAAAAGATGGAAAACTTATAGAATTAAATAAAGAAACAACTGATAATAAATTTTCTGTTGGCGATATATTTCTAGCCAAAATTGGAAAAGTATTAACTGGGCTAAATGCCTCTTTTGTTAATGTTGGATACCCAAAAGATGGTTTTTTACACTATCATGATTTAGGAGCCAAAGTAAAATCTTTAACTAATTTTATTAAGAAAGTAAGCACAGGTAAGTATAAAGAATTCACTTTAAAAAACTTCCGATATGAAAAAGACATTCATAAAGACGGAAGTATTAACGATGTACTAAAATCAGGTCAAAATTTATTAGTACAAATTGTAAAAGAACCTATTTCTACCAAAGGTCCTAGACTTAGCTCAGAACTATCTATTGCCGGTAGATTTTTGGTATTAGTTCCTTTTTCTGACAGAATTTCTGTTTCTCAAAAAATTGAAGACTCAAAAGAAAAAGAACGTTTAAAAAGATTAGTAAAAAGCATTAAACCAAAAGGTTTTGGTGTTATTTTAAGAACTGTTGCTGAAGGAAAAAAAGTAGCAGAACTCGATAAAGATTTACAAAATTCATTAGATCGTTGGAAAACTATGTGCAAGCGAATTGCTAACACAAATACGCCAACAAAAGTATTAAGCGAATTAAATAGAGCTTCTTCTATTTTAAGAGATTTAATGAATGACTCTTTTACGAACATAGTAACAAATGATGAAACTCTAAAGTTAGAAATCAAAGAGTATCTTCAAGAAATCTATCCTGAAAAGGAAAAGATTGTAAAACTTCACAAATCAGCAACTCCTATTTTTGAAAAATACGGAATAGAACGCCAAATAAAAACATCATTTGGTAAAACTGTTTCTATGAGTAGAGGAGCTTATTTAGTGATTGAACACACCGAGGCATTGCATGTGATAGATGTAAACAGTGGTAACCGTTCAAACAAAGCTGGTTCTCAAGAAGAAACTGCACTAGAAGTTAATTTAATTGCTGCCACAGAAATTGCAAGACAATTGCAATTAAGAGATATGGGAGGAATTATAGTTGTTGACTTCATTGACATGCACCGTTCTGAAAACAGAAATAAATTATTTCAACATTTGAAAGAACAAATGTCTTTGGATAGAACAAAGCATAAAATTTTACCGCCAAGTAAATTTGGATTAATCCAAATTACAAGGCAAAGAGTTCGGCCTGAACTTAGTATTAAAACAACTGAACCCAACCCTAATAGCAATGGAGAGGTAGAAGCTCCTATTGTTTTGTTGGATAAGATTGAAGCAGATTTGGAACGTGTTATTTCAAATCCAAAAAATAAAAACGTGGTGTTGAACGTACATCCTTTTATTGCTTCTTATTTAACTAAAGGGATATCATCGATTCGTTTCCGATGGTATTTAAAACACAAAAAGTGGATAACTATTATACCTAGAGATGCTTACAAGTATTTGCAATACAAATTCAAAATTATTCGCAAATAAGGCACTTATATATATCAACAAAACCCACATTGAAAACAATGTGGGTTTTTTATTTTTGAAAAAAATTTACATTAAAAAACTCGCATACTTTCATATGCGAGTTTTTATATTTAAACTACTAATTAATTAATGGCTAGATTTGTCTCTTCTTTCCACGTACTAACCGAAGTAATCATGTTATTTTTATAATTAACTTGACGGAGTTTATTTTTTTCCCATTGAAACCAAATGCCAGTTTTTTTCCCATCTTCATAAAAACCTGTTGCAACTTTATTCCCTTTTTTATCAAACTCTGACCACACCACTCTCCTGTGAGTTTTTTATTTTTGAAAAAACCTTGTCTATATACTGATCCATCAGCAAAGTAATACGTTGCTTTTACTTTATCTCCTTCAGTCTTAAAAGTAGGAGAGATATCTTGTGCTTGTGCTGTAGTTAACGAAAGCACAAAGCTGATTATTAAAACTATTTTCATATTAGTTAGGGTTTTAATTAACAATTATATTCAAATATATAAAAATTTACATTATGTCAACTATTAATTTACATTAAATTAACATTGGAGTAATTGCAACAATAAAAAAAGTATAAATTGAATGTATTCTTCCCTATGAATTAAAGTATTGATATATATTTTTAGCTCTAGCATCACCAATAATTTCCTGTAATTCTTTAAATGTGGCAGTCTTTACTCGTTTTGCAGATTTAAACTTTCTTAATAAAGAGGTGATGGTTTGCTTCCCTATGTTTGGGATTTGCTCTAATTCTGACTGAATAGCACTCTTACTTCTTTTGTTTCTATGTAATGTAATGCCAAATCTGTGTGCTTCATTTCTTAAAAATTGTACAATTTTTAGTGTTTCAGATCTTTTATCTAAATACATTGGAATGGGATCTCCTGGATAATAAATTTCTTCCAATCTTTTTGCAATTCCAATAATAGCTATTTTACCTCTTAAGTCTAGTAGGTCTAAACTTTTTAATGCGGATGATAATTGCCCTTTTCCTCCATCAATAACAATTAACTGAGGTAGTGGTAGGTTTTCGGATAAAAGTCGCTTATAGCGCCTAAAAACAACCTCTTCCATAGACGCAAAATCATCGGGTCCCTCAACGGTTTTTATGTTATAATGGCGATATTCTTTTTTGGAGGGCTTTCCCTCTTTAAAAACAACACAAGCCGCTACAGGATTGGTTCCTTGAATATTTGAGTTATCAAAACATTCTATATGTCTTGGCTCTTCAGATAATCGCAAATCTTTTTGCATTTGAGTCATAATTCTTTTGACATGCCTATCTGGATCTGAAATTTTAATTTGTTTAAATTGTTCTTGCCTGTAATATTTTGCATTGCGTTCAGAAAGCTCTACAATTCTTTTTTTATCACCTAATTTTGGAACTGTTACCTTAATCTTATCTCCTAAATCTATTTCAAAAGGGACATATACTTCTTTTGAAATAGAATTAAATCGTTGTCTTATTTCTACAACAGCCATCTCTAAAATTCTCTTATCTGTTTCATCCAGCTTTTTTTTAATCTCTGTAGTGTGAGACTGAATGATAGATCCGTTGGCAATTTTAAAAAAATTTACATACCCGTAACTTTCATCGCTAATAATTGAGAATACATCTACATTATTTATAGATGGGCTTACTATAGTAGATTTGGATTGGTAATTGGATAATAAATCTAATTTTTCTTTTATTTTTTGGGCTTCTTCAAATTCCATTTTATCTGAAAAAGCCTTCATGATTTCATGAAATTTATTTAAACTTTCCTTAAAATTCCCTTTAACAATATTTCTAATTGCTTTAATAGTATCATTATAGCTATCTTCATTCTGAAAATCTTCACAAGGACCACTACAATTACCAAGATGATATTCTAAACAAACCTTATATTTTTTTTCAGCTATTTTTTCTCTTGATAAGTCATATTTACAGGTTCTTAACGGATATAATTCTCTTATGAGATCTAATAAAACTTTAACTGTTCTAACATTTGTATAAGGGCCATAATACTCAGAACCGTCTTTTATAACTCTTCGAGTCATAAAAATTCTTGGAAATCGCTCTTTCTTAATACAGATCCAAGGATATGTTTTATCATCTTTTAACATGATGTTATATCTTGGCTGATACTTTTTAATTAAATTGTTTTCTAACAATAATGCATCTGTCTCAGTAGTAACAACAATATGCTTAATACTAACTATCTTTTGTACTAAAATTCTTGTTTTAGCATTTTCATGACTTTTTGTAAAATAAGATCCTACTCGTTTTTTTAGATTCTTGGCTTTTCCAACATATAAAATATTGTCTTGTTTATCATAATATTGATAAACTCCAGGAGAATCTGGTAATGTTTTGAGTTGAATTTCTAAAGAAGTAGACATAAAACGAAAATACTGTTTTTATTTTTTCTTTATGAAGTGAAAAAAATTAACGGTATTTACAATAACTAATCATGTTTAATTATCATGTAAATAACTATTTTTCTGATGCTAAATTTTCCTTTGGGAAAGCAGTTTTACTGTAAAAAAACAGTAATATTACGCCTATTGTTATGTACGAGTCTGCAGGATTAAATATATAATTAAAAAACCTAAAAAAATCACCTCCTACAAATGGAATCCATTCTGGCAGAACTCCTTCCCAAATAGGAAAGTAAAACATATCAACAACTTTCCCATAAAAGAGTTCTCCATAAGGTTTTTCGGCAAATAAGGTGGCTGTATTGTGTGCTGGCGTGTTAAAAATAACTCCATAAAAAATTGAATCTATGATGTTCCCTACTGCTCCAGAAAAAATTAGAGCAATTGCAAAAATAACTGCATTATGCGTTCCTCTTTTTATTTGTTGAGAAAGCCAATAGATGATGAAAGTTACAGCTACTATTCTAAATATTGTTAAGAAAAGCTTTCCTGCCTTTCCACCAAACTCAAAACCCATTGCCATTCCATTATTTTCAACAAAATGAATTCTAAACCAGTCAAAAACTTTAATTTCCTCTCCTAAAACAAAATTTGTTTTAATGTAGATTTTTACAATTTGATCTATTAAAATAGCTAAAATTATAGTTAATAAAGCAATATTTTTTTTAGACATATTACTAATATTGTTGTAAGAATATTGTTTAGTTATATTTATTATTCTCAGAGCTCCTGAACTCTTCCTGGAATAAAATCCCCCTCGATGTTAAGGATGTGTAACCCAAAAAGCAGCATAAATAGGTTGGGTTGATTTACTGTCTTCTTTTAGCTTCTATACTTAAAGTAGCATGAGGAACTAATTTTAATCGTTCTTTTTGAATGAGCTTTCCTGTAACTCTACAAACTCCATAAGTTTTATTTTCTATCCTTATGAGTGCATTATTTAAATCTCTTATAAATTTTTCTTGACGAATAGCCAATTGAACATTAGCCTCCTTGCTCATTGTTTCAGAACCTTCCTCAAATGATTTAAATTGTGGAGAAGTATCGTCTGTTCCATTATTTAATCCATTTTTATACGAGCTTTGCAATAAAGCTAAATCCTCTTCAGCTCTTTCTATTTTTTTTAGAATTATTTCTTTGAACTCTTGCAAATCTTCATCAGAATATTTTGTTGTTGTATTCGACATGATTCTTACATTTTATTAATTAATATTTTACTTTTAATGGCATCAAACTCTACATCTATACCATCTATTAATTGATCAACAAAAACCAATTCTTCAGTTAATGTTTCACTCATAATATACTCTTTATTTTTATTAATAGATTCCTCTATATCTTCAAATTTTAAAACTGTTAATTTAATTTTATCAGTTACTTCAAGACCCCTATCTTTTCTTGCGTTTTGAATTCTATTAATCAGCTCTCTTGCAACTCCTTCTCTTCTTAAATTTTCAGAAATTGTGACGTCTAAAGCTACGGTTATACTACCTTCATTTGCAACTAACCATCCCTCAATATCTTTGGATGAAATTTCAACATCTGAAAGCTCCAAGTTAATCATTTTCCCATCAAGTTCAATAGGTATTTTCCCTTCAAGTTCAATCTTCGAAATTTCTTCCTTAGAAAAATTTCGAATTGCATTTGCAATTGACTTCATCTCTCTACCAAATTTTGGCCCTAACGTTTTAAAATTTGGTTTAATTTGTTTCACCAAAATATCTGAAGCGTCTTCTAGTAATTCAATTTCTTTAATATTGACCTCGTGTTTTATTAGGTTTGCTACAGCTAAAATTGATGACTTTTGTTCTTCGTTTTCTAAGGGAATCATTATTTTCTGTAAAGGCTGGCGAACTTTTATTTTTTCTTTTGCACGTAGAGACAATACGAGAGATGAAATAGTTTGTGCATCTTCCATTTTACGCTCCAGTGATTTGTCTATGTAAGATTCTTCAAATAGAGGAAAATCAGCTAAGTGAATGCTTTCAAAGTTTTCTTTTTGAGAAACAGCATTCAAATCTAAATATAATTTATCCATAAAAAATGGAGCTATTGGGGCGCCTATTTTTGCAATTGTAAGCATGCATGTATACAAAGTTTGATAAGCAGAAATCTTGTCTTGTTGGTAATCTCCTTTCCAAAATCTTCTTCTACTTAATCTAACATACCAATTACTCAAATAATCCTGAGTAAAATCTGAAATAGCTCGGGCAGCTTTTGTTGGCTCATATTCTTCATAGAACTTATCTACTTTTTTAATTAATGTGTGAAGTTCTGATAAAATCCAACGATCTAATTCTGGTCTTTCATGTAAAAGAATATCTTCTTCAGTATATGAAAAACTATCAATGTTTGTATATAAACTAAAAAACGAATACGTATTGTAAAGCGTTCCAAAAAACTTACGCTTCACTTCTTCAATACCGTCCTTGTCAAATTTTAAGTTATCCCAAGGGTTAGCATTTGATATCATGTACCATCGAGTGGCATCAGCACCATAGGTGCTTAACACCTCAAAAGGATCTGCTGCGTTTCCAAGACGCTTTGACATTTTTTGCCCATTTTTATCTAAAACCAACCCATTAGAGACTACATTTTTATAGGCTACAGAATCAAAAACCATCGTTCCAATGGCATGTAATGTGTAAAACCAACCACGAGTCTGATCTACACCTTCTGCTATAAAATCTGCTGGATATGATGAATTGTTGTCTATTAATTCTTTATTCTCAAATGGGTAATGCCATTGTGCATATGGCATTGACCCTGAATCAAACCAAACGTCTATCAAATCACTTTCCCGTTCCATTGGTTTTCCGGAAGGTGAAACCAATACAATTTGATCAACAATATTCTTATGAAGATCTAACGTAGCATAATTTTCATCGGTCATATTACCAACTTCAAAGTCGGCAAAAATATCTTCTGCAAGTATTCCTGCTTCTATAGACCTCTGAATTTCTTGCTTCAATTCGGCAACAGAACCAATACATATTTCCTCTTTCTTATCTTCTGTTCTCCAGATAGGTAATGGAATTCCCCAGTATCGAGAACGAGATAAATTCCAGTCATTTGCATTTGCTAACCAATTTCCAAAACGACCCTCACCTGTTGATGCTGGCTTCCAGTTAATGGTTTTATTCAGCTCATGCATTCGTTCTTTAACATCTGTAACTTTAATAAACCAAGAATCTAATGGATAGTATAAAATTGGCTTATCTGTTCTCCAGCAGTTAGGGTAACTATGCTTATATTTCTCTACCTTGAAGGCTTTATTTTCTTCTTTTAATTTAATGGCAAGTTCTACGTCTATTGATTTTTCAGGTGCTTCACCTTCTTTATAATATTCATTTTTTACATACTTGCCTCCAAACTCACCCAGTTCTTTCACAAATTTTCCTTGTAAATCTACCAACGGAACCAAGTTATCGTTCTCATCCTTAATTAGCATTGGAGGAATTTCTGGTTTAGCCTGTTTTGCAACTAGGGCGTCATCTGCTCCAAAAGTAGGAGATGTGTGTACAATCCCTGTTCCATCCTCTGTGGTTACAAAATCTCCAGCAATCACTCTGAAGGCATCTTGAGGATTGTTATGTGGCAACACATAATCCAACAATTGCTCATAACGGATTTCTAATAAGTCTTGTCCTTTAAATTCTTTAACAACATGGAAAGGAATTTTCTTATCTCCAGAATTATATTCATTTAATTTATCTACGCCCTCAACTTGTATATTCTTTTTGCCTCCAAATTGCTTTCCAACTAAATTCTTAGCTAATATTACTTTTGTTGGTTCAAAGGTATATTGATTAAACGTATCAACTAAAACATAATCAATCTTTGCTCCTACAGTTAATGCGGTATTACTTGGCAATGTCCAAGGAGTAGTTGTCCAGGCTAAAAAGTAAATATCCCCTTCGTTTTGTAAAAAATCTGGAAGCGTCTCTTTAATTGCTTTAAATTGAGCAACTACAGTAGTATCCGTGACATCTTGGTAAGTACCTGGTTGATTTAACTCATGAGAACTTAATCCGGTTCCTGCTTTTGGTGAATAAGGCTGAATGGTATACCCCTTATACATCAGGTTTTTCTCGTAAACCTGTTTTAATAACCACCATACACTTTCCATATATTTGGGTTCATAGGTAATATATGGATCGTCCATATTTACCCAGTAACCCATTTTCTGGGTAAGGTCATTCCAGATATCTGTGTAACGCATTACCGCTTTTCTACAAGCAGCATTATACTCTTCTACTGTAATCGTTTTTCCAATATCTTCTTTTGTGATTCCTAGTTCTTTTTCAACACCAAGCTCTATAGGTAATCCGTGCGTATCCCATCCTGCTTTTCTTTTAACCTGAAAACCTTTCATAGTTTTATAGCGCGGAAAGATATCTTTAATAGCTCTTGCTAATACGTGATGAACTCCAGGCAAACCGTTAGCTGATGGAGGCCCTTCAAAAAACACAAATGGTTTATTTCCTTCTCGAGTAGTCACACTTTTTTCAAAGATGCTGTTTTCTGCCCAATATTCTAGCATTTCTTTTGCTACATTCGGTAAGTTAAGTCCTTTATATTCAGGAAACTTTGCACTCATAAGTCACAAATTCTATTAAGATTGCGAAAATACATATTTTCCTGTAATTCCGTTAGATTGTTTATGAAAAGAATTCTTGAATAGCCCTGTTAATTGAGGGCAAATGATTCAAAAAATCTCTTTTACTAATTAATAAGTTTAACTGAGTCCTCTTTCTTTTTTGATTGTTTCGTAAGCAGCTTGGATATTTTGAAACTTTTCTTTAGCTCCTTGTAAATGCTCTTCTCCTAGACCAGTTAATTTATCTGGATGGTACTTTTTAACCATTTTCCTGTACGCTTTTTTTAATTCTGAATCAGATGCCGAGGCCTCGATCTCTAAAATTTTATAAGCACTATCTGTTGATTTATAAAACATCGCTTTAATTGATTCAAAATCATATTGATTGATATACAAATAGCCTGCAATCTTTCTTATTTCATCAACTTCTATCTCGGAAACATATTCATCTGCTTGAGCAATTCCAAATAAAAAGTGTATTAGTTGAAGTCTGGAAGAATGGGGCATGTGTTGACGAATCTGAATACAAACCTGCCTTGCAGAAACTTGCTTTTTCATTACTCCTTTAAATAATTGAAAAGCCTTGTTTGCTCTTTCTTTGCCATACATCTCAACAAATTGATTTCTTACGAAGTTTAATTCTCTGCTATCAACTTTACCGTCAGATTTAATAACAATAGAAGCTAATATTAATAGACTAATTTCAAAATCACCACTAAGCGTTTGTGCTTTTTCTCTATGAGATTTATTTTGGAACTCTCGTTGCTCTTTTACAAAATCTTCTTTGGTGAATTTATCAAATACAGATGCGGCTGCAAACCCCATGATAGCTCCTATAGGTCCAGCAAAAGTAAACCCAATTCCAGCACCAAGCCATTTAGAAAAATTACTCATTTTTTATCAATTTTTGAACTTCAAATATACTATTTTGATTGTGTTATATTCCTTATATTTGTAGTCTAAAATTTAAAAAAATTATGTACCCAGAAGAATTAGTAAAACCGATGCGTGAAGAGTTAACAAATAACGGTTTTTCAGCTTTATATTCAGCAGATGATGTAGATGCTGCAATTTCAAAAAAAGGAACTACTTTGGTGATGGTAAATTCTGTTTGTGGTTGTGCTGCAGGAACAGCGAGACCAGGAACAGTTGCTTCATTACAATTTGATAAAAAGCCTGATAATCTAACAACTGTTTTTGCAGGTGTTGACAAAGAGTCTACACAAAAAGCAAGAGAACATATGATTCCTTTTCCTCCATCCTCCCCGGCAGTTGCCTTATTCAAAGACGGAGAATTAGTTCACATGTTAGAACGTCATCATATTGAAGGAAGGTCTGCTCAAATGATTGCTGAAAACTTAGTGTCTGCCTACAACGAGTTTTGTTAAGAACAACTACTCTTTATTCGCAGAATTTTAAAGAAAACAACTCAATCCACTTCGAATAGAAGTGGATTTTCTATTTTTATAACTATGAATAAGAAAAAAATTATTCAAAACACCATCCGTTTTGTTAAAAAAACTCTTGAAGGATCAGAGGGTGGCCATGATTGGTTTCATGTTAACAGAGTTTATAAAAATGCATTGCTCATAGCAAAAAATGAAAAAGTTGATATTTTTGTTGTTCAATTAGGAGCCTTATTGCATGACATTGCTGATGCAAAATTTTATGATGGAGATGAGTCTATTGGGCCAAAAAAAGCAAGAGATTTTTTAAAAAGTCAGCAAGTAGAAGAAACAGTTATTTCTCATATAGAAAACATTATATTATATATTTCCTATAAATCTTCTTTTGACCATAACAGCCGTTTTAGCTCTCCTGAGCTAAATGTGATTCAAGATGCAGATAGATTGGATGCTATTGGTGCTATTGGAATTGCAAGATGTTTTAATTATGGTGGATTTAAAAATAGGGCATTATATGATCCAGAAATTGAGCCAAATTTAAAAATGTCAAAAGAAGAATATAAAAAATCAAAAGCGCCAACTATCAATCATTTTTATGAAAAATTACTCTTGTTAAAAGACAAAATGAATACAAAAACAGGCCTAATTATTGCTCAAAGAAGACATTCTTTTATGAACGAATTTCTTCAACAGTTTTTTGATGAATGGGATGGCTTAAAATAAATGGTTTACTATACTAACTTACTTTTGCAACCTCTAAAGCAGTTAATTTATATTCTAGGATAGCTTACTATACTAACTTACTTTTGCAACCTCTAAAGCAGTTAATTTATATTCTAGGATAGCTAGCTCTTCGGCACTTTGGATAATTTCTTCGGCAGTTAACTTATTACTATAATTTATATGTGCTATAATTTCTTTACTTTTTATAGTATAATAGTCAATTGCTTTTTCAATTTTATCGTTCATCTCTTTTTCGTATTATTGAATTAGACCTTTCATCTCTTTTCTGTATGAGGAAGCATTTTTACCAGTTATTTCTTTGAATAACTTATTAAAGTGTGAAAAGTTATTGAATCCACATTCATAACAAATATCTGTGATACTCATATTGCTTTCAGATAATAATTTTGTAGCATGAACCACCCTGTATTCGTTCACAAGTTTCGTAAATGTTTTTCCTGTTGCTTTTTTAAAATATCTGCAAAATGCTGGAACAGTCATTGTTGCTATACTAGCAATTTCATGTAAACTAATATGTTCTTTAAAATTAGTGTTAATGTATTTATAAATGATGTCTAGTTTTGCACTGTCTTGTAATTCTGTCTCTACTACGTAACCATCAACATTTAAAATTGTATAATCCTCTGTTTTGGAAAGTATGTTTAAAATTTCTAAAAAAACTAATAGTTTTTTAAACCCTTTTTTTTCTACAAGTTTTTCAATTTTAAACCCTATTTTATTTTTGGTTTCTACACCAAAAAGAATTCCTTTTTTAGAGCGTTCAAATAATTCCTTAATTTTTTTCATTTCAGGAATTTGAAAAAAGTCTTCACCTAAAAAATCTTCCTTGAATTGAATAAGTGTTTCAAAACCATTAGTTGTAAGACGGTCTGTAAAACCGTTGTGAGGAAGGTTTGGACCAATAAGAAGTAGTTGACTATTATTAAAATATGACAAGTGATTTCCTATATGCCTCTTCCCTTGTCCTTTATTAACATAAACCAATTCTAATTCTGGATGAAAATGCCAAGAAGCTTTATGAGTTTTTAAAAATTCAGTATGCTTTTTAACTAGTAACGAACTTCCAAAGCCTGGATCTACTTTTTCTAATATGGGTTTCTTTTTATTCATTTTCTACAAAATTAAGATTCAAGGCACATAGTTATATGAACAAAATTATCTAAAAACTACACTATTTTAACTTATTGGAAGATAAGTACTCTATAATTAGATAATTTTGAATATAAATATACCAATATTGTTGTTTTTCAACAGGGAAAACGTTCGCAATTTTGCAATGTTATTATTATTAAAATATTTAATTATGAAAAAAGTTATTACAAAAAATTTATTAGTAGCGTTACTATTTGGAATGCTAGCTAGTTCTGTTGTTGGAAACAACTTTGGAAACATGAATAGAAAAACCCCGTTAATTTTTATAAAAAATACTACTGGAAAAATTATTTATGAAAAACCAGTGAATATTCAAAATAACAATATTCAAGATATTGATTTTAGCTATTTAAAAAACGGGTATTATACATTGGAAATAAATAAAGATTTTCAAATTGAAATAAAGCCATTTACAGTAATATCTGGTAAAGCAATTTTTCATCCCAAAGCTGAAAAAACAATTTTTAAACCGGTAATAAGGTCTAACAAAAACAAAATCTTAATTTCTAAATTAAATTTTGAGACTTGTTCAATGAAAGTAAATATCTATTATGAAGATGAATTAATTCTTTCAGATGATATTGAAAGTAAAAAATTAATTCAAAAAATTTACACACTCCATAAAAATAAAAAAGGTGACTATAAAATTGTTGCCAAAGTAAACGATCGTATTTATACTAGAAAAATTTCTCTTTAAAAGCGACCGTAATTTTGATTTGTTTAAAGCGAGCTTGTCATGGAGCTCGCTTTTTTATTTACCTGGAAATATAGCTTTTCTTTTTTCTAAGAAAGCAGAAGTTCCCTCCTTAAAGTCTTGAGTTCCAAAACAATTTCCGAACTCATGTATTTCAATATCATAGCCATTAACACCGTCCCTAAAATTAGCGTTAATTGCTCTAATGGCTGCACTTATAGCAACTGAAGAATTTCTCATTATTTTATCTGCTAGTTTTTCTACTAATGGCATTAACTCTTCTAATGTGCTTACATAATTTACCAACCCTGAGACCAATGCTTTATCTGCGGTTATCATTCCTGCTGTCATGATTAACTCCATAGCTTTCCCTTTACCTACTAGCTGAGGTAAGCGCTGGGTACCTCCATAGCCTGGAATTACACCCAAAGACACCTCGGGTAGCCCCATTTTTGCATTATCAGATGCAACTCTGAAATGACAAGCCATCGCAAGTTCTAAACCACCTCCTTAATGCAAAACCATTAATTGCGGCTATAACAGGTTTAGAAAAGTTTTCAATTAAATTAAATAGTAGCTCTTGCCCTTTGGCTGCCAATTTCCCTCCATTATCAACTGTAAAATTTGCAAATTCAGAAATATCTGCTCCAGCTACAAATGCCTTTTCTCCACTTCCAGTTATAGCAATTACTTTTACAGAAATGTCGTTTTTTAAAATACTAAAAGCATCATGTAACTCTTCTATAGTTTGTTTATTAAGAGCATTTAACTTTTTAGGTCTGTTTATCGTAATAATTGCCAATCCTTCTTTTATTGAGCATAGAATATTTTCAAAATTCATCTTTTTATTAATTTAATTTATTAGGTAAAGTTACGGTAAATACTGTTCCTTCTCCTTCTACAGAGGTGAAGTTAATTGAACCATCATAAGCTTCAATAATATTTTTAATCATAGGAAGCCCAAGTCCCATCCCACTGGTTTTAGTTGTAAACTTAGGTTCAAAAATTAAGTGCTCAACTTCTTGTTTTATTCCTTTTCCATTATCTGAAACTTCAATAAATATTTTCTTGTTCTTTAGAAAAACTTTTACATCTATTAAAGGTTTTTGTTTTTCTTCAACTGCTTGTGTTGCATTTTTAACTAGATTCGTTACAATTCTAATTAATTGGGTTTTATCTAAATTTGCATAGATTTCTTTTTCCATTGGATGATACTCAACATAATCCTCGCTAAAAATATCTAGAGCCATTTTTACAACACCAATAATCTCTATTTTTTCTTTTCGTTGCTTTGGCATTTTTGCAAAATCAGAAAAAGCTTCTGCAATAGAACTCATCACATCTATTTGTTGAATTAATGTATTACTATATTCTTTTAATTTTACTTTAATATCAGGATCATTTATATCAAATCTTCTCTCAAAACTTTGAACAGAAAGTCTCATTGGTGTTAGCGGGTTTTTTATTTCATGAGCAACTTGTTTTGCCATCTCTCGCCAGGCTTGTTCACGCTCACTTGTGGCTAATTTTACGGCACTTTCTTCTAACTCATCTATCATATTATTATACCCTTCAACTAATATTCCAATTTCAGCACTGGCAGAACTTAATACAATTTTCTCATTTCGTTCATTTAATCTAGTGCGTTTCATTTTATCAGTGATACTCTTGATAGATCTAGTGATGTAGCTAGATAAAAAATAAGCCAACATGATGGCAATTAAAAACATAAAAAAGTATACAAGAATTAAACGTGTTAAGAATTCTTTTAACTCATATTCTTGAGTGGTGTTATCTTGATTGAACTCTAATTTTAATATCCCTATTCTATTAGAAATTGAGTCTAAAATATAGGTGTATGAAGTTTCAATTTTAATATTATTATTCTCTGTAATCTCAAAAACTCTGACTCCTTTACTCAAATTTAATTTTGAAACTTTTGAGGGCAATAAATCAGATGGAATTGAGTCTTTTAAACCAAAGGGCACCGAGGTTATTAAAAGCTTACCCTCCAAATCATACATGCTTATCTCCAAATTATGAATGTAAGCAATCTCATAAATAGCTTTCTGAAAAATACCTTGTAAGTTTTCTGTTGTTACAGAACTATTTGATCGTTGATATAATTGTATGTCAATTTCTTTTTTTAAACTTTCTTCTTTTCTGCCAAATCTGCTAACATTATAATCTGTAGTTTGTTTATTATACTGATAAATAGTAACACCAATAATAAGAACAGTTGCTAAAAAAATTAGCAAAATCATAGCAATAAAAATTCTTATTCTTAATGATATGTTATTAAAGTATTTCAACATTTATGTTTTTAAAATAGGTAAGCATTATCTTCAAAAGTTCATTCCAAAAATTAACTCATATTTGACAAACAAGATACGTAAAGTAAGAGCAGAAAAAAAGCTGATGTAAAAAAATCACAACAGCTTGATAAAATTGTATTTGTAACATGTTACTACCCTACAATATTGATAATCTTCCCTGGAACTATAATTATTTTCTTTGGAACTCTTCCTGCTAATTGAGCTTGTGTTTTTTGATGTGCCAAAACTACTTTTTCAATGTTATCTTTAGTCATATCTAGTGGTAACTCCATTGTAAATCTCATTTTCCCGTTGAAAGACACTGGATAATTTTTTGAACTTTCTATCAAATATTGTGGCTCAAATATTGGAAAAGGAGCTGTAGAAATAGACTCAGTATTTCCTAATTTCTCCCATAATTCCTCTGCTATATGAGGTGCGTAAGGAGAAATTAAAATTAGTAAGGGTTCTAAAATAGCACGTTTATTACATTTCTGAGTAATTAACTCATTCACAGCAATCATAAATGTAGAAACTGAGGTATTAAAAGAAAAATTCTCAATATCTTCCTCTACTTTTTTAATCGTTTTATGTAATGTCTTTAATTCTTCTGCTGTTGCTACTGAATCTGAAATAGATAATTCTTCTCCGTTGTAAAACAACTTCCATAGTTTCTTTAAGAAAGAATGTACTCCCGAAATACCAGATGTTTTCCAGGGTTTAGCTTGTTCTAATGGCCCTAAAAACATTTCAAATAAACGCAAGCTATCTGCTCCATACTCTACGCAAATATTATCTGGATTAACCACATTATATTTGGATTTAGACATCTTCTCTACTTCTCTAGAAACTTTAAAAATTCCATTATCCTCATATACAAATTTGGCATCTTTAAAATCTTCTCTCCAACTTTTAAAAGCTTCAATATCTAATTCATCAGAAGTATTTACAAGAGAAACATCAACATGAATCAATTGCCCTATTTTACCCTCTAATAATCCTTTAGAATAAAATCTGTTAGTTCCATCCTCTCTAAAAATAAAAGCAGAGGTCCCTAAGATCATTCCTTGATTAATCAGTTTTTTAGCAAACTCATCCTCAGGAACTAAGCCTCTATCAAACATGAATTTTTGCCAAAAACGAGCATATAATAAATGCCCTGTTGCATGTTCAGACCCTCCAATATATAGGTCTACTTCTTTCCAATAATTCAGCGATTCTTTCGAAGCAAATTCAGTCTCATTATGCGGATCCATATAACGATTAAAATAATATGAACTTCCTGCCCAACCTGGCATGGTATTTAATTCTAAAGGCCATACGCTTGTATTATTTATCTCACCATTACTAACAACTTTATTGTTAACTGAGTCCCAAGCCCATGTATCTGCATTTCCTAAGGGTGGCTGACCATCTTCAGTAGGTAAGTATTTTTCAACTTCTGGCAACACAATTGGTAAGTGTATTTCATCAATCATTTGAGGCATTCCATCTACATAGTAAACCGGAAAAGGCTCTCCCCAATATCGTTGTCTGCTAAAAACAGCATCTCGTAAACGGTAGTTTACTTTTCCATGGCCAATTTCTTGTTTCTCTAGCTCATAAATAGATAATTTTCATGGCCAATTTCTTGTTTCTCTAGCTCATAAATAGATAATTTTAATGCTTTCTTATAAGGTAGTCCGCTTAAAAAGTCAGAGTTAGCAATAATAGTTCCTTCTTTATCTGTATGGGCTTGCTCAGAAATATCTACTCCTTCAAAAATATTTGGGATTGGAATTTTAAAGTGTTTAGCAAAATCATAATCTCTTTGATCTCCACACGGAACTGCCATAACAGCTCCTGTACCATAACCTGCTAAAACATAATCTCCAATCCATATTTGAACTTTTTCTCCTGAGAATGGATGAATTGCATATGCCCCAGTAAAAACTCCTGAAATAGTTTTTACATCTGCCATTCTCTCTCTTTCAGAACGTTTAGCTGTAGCTTTTATGTAATTTTGAACTGCATTTTTTTGTGTTTCTGTTGTAATTTTAGAAACCAAATCATGCTCAGGAGCCAAGGTCATAAAAGAGACCCCAAAAATAGTGTCTGGTCTGGTTGTAAAAACATCAATTATTTCATCATGACTGTCTATCTTAAAAGAAACCATTGCTCCTTGAGAACGACCAATCCAATTGGTTTGAGAATCTTTTAAAGGCTGCGGCCAATCTATAGATTTTAGCCCATCTAATAATCGTTGTGCATAGGCTGAAATCCGCATAGACCATTGAGTCATTTTTTTTCTGACTACAGGAAAACCTCCACGCTCTGAAACTCCATTAACAATTTCATCGTTAGCCAATACAGTTCCTAATTCTGGACACCAATTTACTTCTGTATCTGATAAAAATGTTAATCTATATTGTAATACTATTTCTTCTTGTTCTTTTTTTGAGAATGCTTCCCATTGAACAGAGGTAAACTCTTGAATCTCGTCATCACAGGATGCATTTACAGAAATATTCCCCTCTTTTTCAAAAATGGAAATTAACGTGGAAATATCTTCTGCTTTATCGGAATCTAAATTATACCAAGAATTAAATAGTTGAATGAAAATCCATTGTGTCCATTTGTAATAGGCTGGATTTGAAGTTCGCACCTCACGAGACCAATCAAATGAAAATCCTATTTGATCTAGTTGACGACGGTATGTTTTAATATTTTCTTCTGTAGTTTTAGCTGGGTGTTGCCCAGTTTGAATAGCATATTGTTCTGCTGGTAATCCAAAAGAATCATACCCTTGAGGATGCAATACATTGAATCCTTTGTGGCGCTTATAACGTGCATAAATATCTGACGCTATATACCCTAATGGATGACCTACATGTAATCCTGCACCTGAAGGATAAGGAAACATATCCAAAACATAATATTTGGGTTTATCAGAAGCATTATTAGCTTTAAAAGTTTCATTTTTAGCCCAATAATCTTGCCACTTATCTTCTATTTCTTTGAAATTGTATTGCATGAAATGTTCATCTTAAAAGTGGTCAAATTTACACTTATTCTAGCAAAGTATAAAGTCTATATCATAATAAGAGAGACCTTCATAATTAATAGTATTCTTTAAATAAGCTGAAAATTAAAAAAACCCATCATAATGACAACATAAGTTGAGCATTATGATGGGTTTTTATTTTAAAACTATTATTTTTTATTGAACAGGAATACTTATTAGAGTAGTACCCCAGCCCATGTTTATAGTCATGTCTTCATCAATTGCTATAGAAAAAACATCCAAATTTTTCTCTGTTTGTTTAACAGGAATAGTTACTTTGGCTACATCATTTTCATCTTTGTGGAAATAGACTCCCCATACATTTAACTGACTACTTAGCGCTACAGTCCAAGTAGCTTTTCCTGGAACAGCATACATCGTGTACGTACCTGCTTTTACGGCGGTACCTCCAAAAATTACATCCTTGTAAAAAGTAACTTCAGTTGCTTCGTTAGCTCCTGTTCTCCACTTTTTACCGAGAGGAGCTAGCTTTTCAAGAGATCTCCCTTTTAATTGAGGTCTACTATATATTATCTTAATTACTTTCTTTGAAACTCTATAATTACTAGGAAATGACGCAATATCCATTGGGCTTTTGTCTAAACCTTTAAAATTCTGTGCAATAACTTGATTTGAGAAACCTATTGTAAGAGCAAATACGGCTACTAATAAAATTATTTTTTTCATGATATATTATTTATTATTTAGAATGAATATTTATTTTGTTGTTTGTCAGTAAAGGGTTACAATACTTAGAGCTAAAAAGAAAAAAAGTTTTTTTTAACAACTACAATCTTTATTGCAACTTGAAGAGTTTTTTTTAATGAACATTTTTCTCACTAAAAAAACAACTGATATTATAAGGATCCCATAGGTTATTACTTCTTGCATTAGCTTAATATTTGATAAACTATAAAAGAACAAATATACGCTAAAGTACCCATTCCAAATAGCTGAATCAGTGGCCATTTCCAACTTTTAGTTTCTCTTTTAACTATGGCTAACGTTGCCATACATTGCATTGCAAATGCATAAAAAACAAGTAAAGACATCCCTACAGGAAAATTAAATCGTCTAGTTCCTGTATCAGGATTTATTTCAGAGGCCATTCGTTGCTTAATTGTGGTGATATCTTCGTCATCACTTTCAACTGAATAAATAGTTGCTAAAGTTCCCACAAAAACCTCTCTTGCAGCAAAAGAACTAATTAATGCAATCCCAATTTTCCAATCATAGCCCAACGGTTTAATAACAGGCTCAATACTTTTACCCATGATGCCGATATAAGAATTCTCTAGTTTAGAGGAAGCTATCATTTGATTAATTTTATGCTGAGAAAGTTGTTGATGAACCACATTTTCTGTGATATTTTTTTCTACATCTTTATATGATTGTGGTCCATTAGAGGCTAAAAACCAAAGAACAACTGAAATAGATAATATTATTTTTCCTGCACCGAAAATAAATGCTTTGGTTTTTTCAACAACATCAATAAATACATTTTTAAATGAAGGCAGTTTATAATCGGGCATTTCAACAACAAAGAAAGAAGTACCTTTTACATTTAATGTTTTATGTAAAATAATTGCGGCTATAATTGCTGTAGCAAATCCAAGAATATACAAACTTAACAAGGTGAGACCTTGTAGATTTAAGACCCCAAATACTTTTTGATCAGGAATAATCAACGCAATAATGATTGCGTAGACAGGTAAACGGGCAGAACAAGTAGTAAATGGTGTTACCAAAATAGTAATAAGTCGTTCTTTCCATCCAGAAATATTTCTAGTAGCCATGACAGCAGGAATGGCGCAAGCTGTTCCAGAAATAAGCGGAATTACACTTTTACCACTCATTCCAAATCGTCTCATAATTTTATCCATTAAAAAAACAACTCTACTCATGTAACCCGTTTCTTCCAATAGTGAAATAAATAGAAATAAAATGGCAATTTGCGGAATAAAAATAATGATTCCGCCTATTCCTGGGATAATCCCTTCAGAGATTAAACTGGTTAAAACACCTTCGGGAAGGTTTTTATCTACATAAGAGCTAAGATTTGCAAATCCGGCATCTATAAGATCCATTGGTAGGCTTGCCCAATCAAATATAGATTGAAAAATAACCAAAAGGACAGCAAAAAATAATATATAGCCAAAAATTTTATGGGTGAAAATTTTATCTAAAATTATGTAGCCAAAAATTTTATGGGTGAAAATTTTATCTAAAATTGATCTTAAGTCTGATGCCTTAGAACGATCAACCAAATAGGTGTTTTTTAAGATTTCATTAATTTTTTGATACCTAAAAATTGTTTCTTTGTGCTGATATTTTTTTAAGTTTTTTGAATTGTTTTTAAAATTTAACAGTGCACTTTTTTCCTCTCTAGAAATTGTGTCAGGAAAACTATTATGAGTAATCATTAACCAAAGCTCATAAATTGAATATTTAGGATTTATCTCCTTGAGTCTATCAAAATATGCAGGATCAATTCTATTATTTACATTACACAATGGAAATGCTTTTGCGCTATGATAGGTATTAACAATAGCCTTCTTAAGTTCATCTATCCCTTTTTCTTTTCTTACACTTAATAAAACGACGTCATTTCCTAATTCTTTTTCCAATAACTTAATGTCGAGTGTAATTCCTTTTCTTTCCATTTGATCAGCCATGTTAATTGCTAATACTGTTGGAATTTCTAAATCTTTAATTTGAGAAAAAAGCAATAAATTTCTTTTTAAATTATCGATATCTGCAACTACAACTATTACGTCTGATTTTTTTTCTGATTTAGAATTTAATAATGTTTTTAAAACTATAGACTCGTCTAAAGAAGTTGGATTTATACTGTATGTCCCAGGTAAGTCAGTGATAATAGCTTTAAGATTCTTCTGAAGTTTACTAGACCCTTCTTTTTTGTCAACAGTTACTCCAGGGTAATTACCTACTTTCTGATTTAAACCAGTTAATTCGTTAAATAATGATGTTTTCCCTGTATTTGGATTACCAATTAAAGCAACATTAATGATTTTTTTATGACTCATTATTTAGCTTTAATAATTTGAATTTTTGCGGCAGTCTCTTTTCTTATGGCTAAATGACTTCCATTAACACAGATATACAATGGATCATTGAGTGGAGCGATTTGAATTAATTCAACTTCTGCTCCGGGCAAACAACCCATTTCCAATAATTTAAGAGGAATTTCATTGAGAGATTCTTCAGATATATAGGCTAATTCACCAATGTGTAGAGATGCTATTGTAGTCACTTAAATATAGATTCCCGCTTATGCGGGAACGAAATTAACAACAAAGATACTAAACTGGAATGATTCTAAACAAGTTATTTTAATCGTATTCTCGCTTTAAAATGATTAAGTCTTTTTTTATCTTATTCATATCTTTTTTTTCTGTTCCATCATAAAACCCTCTAATGCGTCTTTCTTTGTCTATCAGCACAAATTGTTCTGTATGAATAAAATCATTTTCATCTCCATTTCCTTCATCCAAAACTGCAAAATAATTTTTACGAGCTAAATCATAGATGTGCTTTTTAGGGGCAGTTGTTATGTTCCATTTGCCGTCAATTACTCCTTTGTTAATTGCGTATTCTTTAAGAACAGGCACACTGTCTATGATTGGTGTTACAGAATGAGATAAAAACATAATGTCATCATCGTTTTTATAATATTCTTGTAATTCACTCATATTGTAAGCCATGGAAATACATATTGTTTGACAACGTGTAAAGAAAAAATCTGCGATATAAATTTTATTTTCGTAGGTTTTATTGGTGATTTTCTCTCCATTTTGATTTGTTAATTCAAAATCTGATATCGTATGATTTTTTTTTAAATTTTTTACCGAAATATCAACTAATCTAGGATTTATATCTATAGGATTATAAATTTTTAATCGTTCATCTTGAGACATTAATTGGTAAAAAACTGTGACTCCAATAATAGAGAATACTATTAAAAAAAGAAGTGTAGGAATTGATTTTTTAAAAAAGCCTAAATCCATAATATATCTTATATGTTACAAATTTAATACATAAAAATACGTACAACAACTATTTTTGATCATCATGCACTATAAATGTTTGTTAAATAAAAATACCAACTTAAAACAATCTTTTACAACTCTATTGAAAAGTGTACATTTGTGCCTTTAAAAACTGAAGATCTAACGTAGATGGAAATATTAATAAAAGCTTCGCAATTTATACTAAGCTTATCATTACTAATTGTGTTGCATGAATTAGGGCATTTTATCCCTGCTAAATTATTCAAAACAAGAGTAGAAAAATTTTATTTATTTTTTGATTATAAATTTTCTATTTTCAAAAAGAAGATAGGAGAAACTGTTTATGGAATCGGGTGGATTCCTTTAGGAGGATATGTGAAAATATCTGGAATGATTGATGAAAGTATGGACACTGAACAACTCCAAGAAGAACCTAAGCCCTGGGAGTTTAGATCTAAACCAGCATGGCAACGCTTAATTATCATGTTGGGTGGAGTTTTTGTGAATTTTATATTAGGTATTTTTATTTACATTATGTTGATGTATTCTTATGGTGAAAAATACCTCCCCAATGAAAACGTAACTGACGGTGTGTGGGTTCAAGACTCATTAGCGGTAAGTCTAGGTTTACAAAATGGAGATAAAATTCTACGTGTTGATGGGGAAGAAATAAAAAAATTCTCAGACATTACTATTGAATTTATAAATGGTAATACTTATACCATAGAAAGAAATGGTCTTGTCATTGAAAAAGATTTACCTATAGATTTTATTGATAAATTAATAAGCAGAGGTAAAAATGCAGGAATGATTGTTAGACCTAGAAGTCCTTTTATTTTTAATAAATTTCAAGAAAATTCACCAAATGCAAATTCAGAATTAATAGATAAGGATATTGTCACAGCAATTAATGGCCAGCCCTTAAAATACCAGGATGAAGTTGAGAGCTTACTGAATGAAAACAAAGGGAAAGAGATTTCGATGACAGTTAAGAGAGGTGAAGAAGATAAAACACTTAATGTAGCAGTAGATAATAATGGAAAGTTAGGGATAGTGATTTATGGTATGGGTT
>Ga0209716_1000997_pt1 | contig 23209 bp, 42 predicted proteins | sample COGITO_mtgs_1205_FD_184811 | JGI IMG/M metagenome (GOLD analysis project Ga0209716, IMG submission 184811) | Pelagic marine microbial communities from North Sea - COGITO_mtgs_120531 (SPAdes) (version 2) | ecosystem: Environmental > Aquatic > Marine > Epipelagic ...
GAATCTGAGGTCCAACAGCAGTCGGTATTTCCGCTGCATCATCTACAATGAGGTTTACACCTCTGTTTACTACTTCTAGATCTTCATACGCTCTTTCATATTTGAACGTAAACTCTCTCGAAGAGTCTGTCTTATGGTCAAAATATGACTGTGCAGGATTTAGCTTTTCGTCTAAATCTACTGGCTTACGTCCTATAAATGTATCATACCATGCCATGTTTTTCTCTTTGAATCTCTACCCAATTTTCTTGCTTCTTCGCGGTGCCTAGTCCTGGATTACGTCCGTAGACTTTATGTAACTGCAAATGATGCGCATGACACAAGGTAACTGTATGTTCGTATAGCTCTGCCCAGTGCTTTTCTATGAATTCATCTCTAAAAGATAATATGTTCTCAGGTAATAGCTTGTTTCTTTTTACATAAGTATGAACCAAAGGACTTAAGGTATGATAGTGGTGAAAGTCTAATTGAGATACTTCTCCACAAATATAACACTGAGTGCCTTTTTCATACTTATTCTTTGCTTTATCTCTTATGTATTTTACTATATCTCTTTTTAAATCCATTTTGTATAACCGAAAGTATATCTAATTTGAGGTGTTATGTCAAATACTATTTTTGACCATGTATCATCAAAACCCGCTGTTGCTTGTTTCGAATGAATATAATGCGTATCGCAGAGCGTCCGCCATATGCGATGCTCTATTGTGTCTTGGCTTTTCTCGAGCTAGGTTTGGGTTGGGATCCCACTGATATTGGTCTAATGCTGACATGCTTTCTAGACATTTCTGATTTACAAAAAGACTATCATTGTCAACTATAGAGGCTACATGTGCAATTCCATCAAGTACGGATTTTTTAGCGTTGATAGTACTGAGATCATAGTTTTGTGCGAAGTCAAATCGAGTTTGCTGAGCAGCAGAGTCAATATAAATATAGTCAATATCCCACTTATCCACCAAATTTTGTATCTCACGTGCGTGATGTTCTGTTGTTTTTTCGGCATCAAGATACTCATCTAATAAGTAGTATTTTTGTTCGTCCCAGTCGTATGCGAGGACACAAAAAGCGGTAGGATCTCTGTAGCCCACGTCCAGACCAGCAAAAATATCCATCTGGTGAGTTTCCATTCCGTCGCAGTTAATAACACATTTTTCGTGATCAAAGTTCCAAACCTGTCCTTCATAAATATTAAAGTCAGCTTCATACTCTTGTCTAAATTCAGCCTCTGACATAGACTTTCTAGCTTCCATAATATCGTTTTCAGATATGCGAGGATTATCTTTATAAGTTGCTTTAATTGACGCCCACTCTGGAAAATCATCTGTAAACCCTCTATCAAAAAATTCAGAGAACCAGTTGTTCCGTCCTCGTGGAGTAGATATAAAAATTGCCTTAGAGTTAGCTTTATCTAGAGTAGGACGCAGAGCTACGTTAAAAGCATCCTTACCGTCTGCGAGAGCTGCCTCATCAAAAATAATTAGATCATAAGATCTACCTACACAAGAATCTACTTGATTCACAGACCCCATTCGTATAGTAGAACCATTAGATAGTTCAATTACTTTATCTTTTGCATTATCTTTAGTTACTTCTAAATCAAAGTGCTTAATTAAGTTTCTTTGTAGGTCAAAAGATATCTGCGAAAGTGAATAGTTCGGAGACATGATTAATATGTTAGAGCCTGGGACAAGAGATACTAATTGACCGATAATATTCGCTATATAAGTCTTACCCTGCCGTCTAGACAGTGCTGCACATACAAAACGATATTTTGGGTTATTAATTGCATTTAAAATAGCCACCTGAGAAGGTAAAGGCTCTATTCCTAGTAACTCCATGTAAGGCTCTACTTGTAGCTTTAGATACTTATCTTCTTGGGCATAATCAAACAAGTAGTCTGAAATTATGTCCTTCCGGCTTATTTGAATAGCCATATTTAATCTTGTCCCATTGATCTAGTTTTACTATAGCGTCTGCAATAGTCCATTTCTGTAAGGTCTTCAGAATCTTCTGGCTCTTTTTGACGAATACTAGTTTTTCTTTCTTCGCCCCAAATAAGCTCCCAAGCGTCTCCGTACTTACTAGTACTTACTCTGGATTGTATCTTGTCGCCTGTTATATCATTTTTTGTGCTCATATTACTTCTTCCAGAATTTACCCATTACTAACTTTGTAATAACTACAAAAGGATTGAAGGCATATTTATAAGTCCAATCGTACTTTTTATAGTCTAGTTCATATTCCGAACGGAGAGTCCACTGCCGCTTCCAATTATCTACGTACATTCCTTCGTACTCTAAAATAGCGTGTCCTCCTCCATTTACTGTTACATAGCAAATCTTGAATTTACCAGTAAGTAACATTTTAAGAAACTTAAATCTGCTTCTCTCTGCAAGAAGCCAAGCAACTGTAAGCGCATAATCTTCACAGTCGCCTTCGTCTTTTTCAGCATCTACATCTAGTACTCGCCAATAATCCGCAGCATCATACTGTACGGTATCATACTCGTATACGAATAAGTCGTTTACTCTTGTTACCGCTTGAAATCTATTTAACATCATTTTTTGCTCCCAACGGCATCTGCTGCAAAGAATGCAGAAACTAGTACGGCAATCGATGCGAAATATGTGGGTGCAATATCAGCAATTAGATTAGCTGCTTGATCCAAGCCAAACATCGAAGTCAAAAAGATACCAAAAGGGTATAGCAAGAGACCGATTAAAGAAAACCATGCCATCTTACGAATAGCATCTCGCTGTGCATCTTTATCTTCGAGTTCTTTTCTTTTAAACTCTAAATGCATTGCTAGCTCTTCGTCTGTAACTACACCGTCACCGTTTACATCTGCTGGATGATACTCACTCATTACCATTTTACCTTATCTGCCCAATATGCTGCGGACATCTTGCCTTTGGCTATGTTTTTTGCGTGACGAGCTTTGAAGCTTGCTCTTTTCTTTCTCATCGCTTCGGATTCTCCAGCTTTAGGTTTTCCCGCCGTTTTAGCGCCTTGCTGACCGAAACGAATTGTCTTAATTTTTGTACCTACTTTTGCTACAACTATGTGTGATTTTTTGGGATGACCTGGAGTGCGCTTTGGCTTGTTAAAGCCTGATACACCAGCTCTCTTAACTCTAGAGTCCTTCTTTTTAACTCTTTTTCTTTTTGCTGCCACGTTTCTTCCTCTTTGCAAACGTACTTACGTTCGTTGGCTTGCCTCCAGGGTTACCGGCGGCTCTCTTACGACGAATTGCAGATTTTCTTTGAGATGGAGTCATGGATGCTGCTTTGGAAGCGGGTACGCATTTTGGATATTTTTTCTTACCCGACTTACTTCTTCCACATTTTTCGAACCCCCCGCCCTTTTTAGGACGGGAGATATCAACCCACTTTTCTCCAAACCACTTAGTTAATCCACCTGGTGGTTTAATTCCTGCCATTTTAATCTCCCGGACTAACGCTTAGAAGGTCACTTCTTCTTTTTACCCTTACCCTTTTTAGCTGGGCGCCCTCTTTTCTTTCCGTACGTTCCTTTACCTGCTGGCATTACTTGCTCCCCATGCGGTATCTACCGCCCTTGGCTTTGTAAGTCTTTACAAGCCATCCATTTGCATAAGCCGAAGGATAAACTGCAAACTTCCGCTTTGCTTGAGCTTTTACATTTGCGTAAAGTTTTTTATTTGTCGGAACTGGCTTCTTCTTCGCCGTCTTTCTCTTCTTCTTTACTGCCATCTGTTTCTCCGTACCAAGTGGCCCGGCCTTCTTCAGGCTTAGATTCACCCTTATCGAAAGCAATAGCTTCTTCTTCAGTTTCAAATCTATGAAGGCCTGTATTGTCATTTACAATCCATTCATTTGCTTTTTTAATAATAGTCATTAGTTACTCCTTGCATGTGAGAAATCACATGTACAGTCTTGACAGACTTCGTTAATACAATTTTTACACTCTTTGCCACAGTGACAATCATGTCCACATTTTCCACACTTTTTCATAGATCTCTCCTATGTATTACTGTGCTGAATATACGTCTATTATAGAGCACATTATTTTAAATGTCAAGAAATTTTTTTAACCATGTATCGTTTACAAGAAAAATATAAGTCCTATGATAAAGCCTATGTTAAGACCTATAGAGCATACCAAAAGAACATCTTTATAAAATCTATAGCGTACGTACTCGTACATCAGTCTGCAAGGGGGTTATCGAGGGCTCTCTGCAACTTATTTTCCAACCTCGTCTCTAGTTCTTTGATTTCTCTACTAGTGTCGGATGTTAGAGCGTCTCGTTTTGCTTCAAAACGTTCGCTCGCCTTATCTATCATATCTCGTACTTTTTCTTCTGAAGTACGAACTTTGTCTTCTGCTCTATCCGCCTGCTTTTCTATTCGTAGTATATCATCTTTAAGACCTGATTTAATGTCTCGAGTGTACTCAATAGCATCGTCGAGTTTTTGTTCAATTTGTATATTCCGGCTTTCGATTGCATCTATATCAATGTTCTGGACAATTTCTTTCATGTCCATATAGTCTGCGTAAAACTCGAAGGCAGCCCAGGATGCCCCACCTAAAGTAGAAAGAGCTGTAAGAACTACTGCCATCTTTCCACCTTTAAACGTCATTCCTGCAACTTCAAACTCTGCCATTTAATTATTTCCTTTGTCTCCCTGTGTCACAACTGATTTAGCAACTGGGATCTGTACTGTAGGAGATGCGTTATCCTCTACAAATCTTAAGTTTCTTAAGTTATTGAGTTCTGCTTTAAGTTTCTGAACTTCCATCCTTTTTATTTCTAGTTCTAATTTATATAGTGTATTACAATTAATTCTTTCTTTAGGGGCGCCTATAGGTATAGTTATTCTTGCATATACGCTTACATCTTTCTCTTGCCCTAAACTAGGAGTGCTTAAGGGGTCTGAGCTGAAAGAATTATTAAAAGTATCATTATATCCTTCGTTAATTATACCTACAACCCCGAACTCTAAGTTTGTAGACGAACCAATAGCGTTCTGACACTCTACTCCGTCTGCACGGATTCTATCAGAAGCATAACTTTGGGGGCTACTAGGCAAGTTTAAGTTTAGAGAGCTTGTATCTGCGTTAGCCACGGTTGCGATTACTAATCCAAGTATCGCGACTATAAAAAATTTCATTTATTTCACTTTATTCTTGAACAAATTTTGGATGATACTATACTAGGTTCTAAGCCTGGTATATCTAGTATCTTGGACGTAGAGCAAATGAATCTTGCTTTTTTCAAATCTCTGTTACGAATGTATATTTCTACTTTCTTAGCTTCTAAGTGCTTTAGCCTTACTATTGCGTCGCTACTAGCAAAAGTTACTGGAGTCATATTACTGTCCAGAACACTTAATTCATAATACTCTATATCCTTTCTCTTATTTAACAAGTCCATTTTTGCCACTACTACCCCTGATATATAAGACGGAACTAATTTAGGATATGTTGGAGTAAATTCATGTGAGTAACTTTTGCTAGCAATAACGAAAAGCAGTAGTAATAAAAAATACCTCATTACTGAGCAATACACTCTGCTGTTACAGTTGCAGAATAGTTTCCTGCAGGTAGAGCTTTATTAACACCATAAGAAGCAGTTGATGTGACATCAAACCACACGCTACCTGCAATAGATAAATCAAACTCTGTTACATTATTATAAGTTATTTTCCCGCTTTCAAACGCTGACATACCTGCATCTGAAGAGTCTCCTACTACTACTGATCCGGTCCACGTTACTGTATCTGAAAGAGTGGGCGACTGAGAAAACTGATTAGGATATGTTACGGTAGCGTGATAAGCATTTGCTGTTACGATATCATAACGAATTCTAGGCTTTACTCCACCGTCAGCAGGGGAGGTACTAAGAGTGTATGCATTTGGGTTACCATAAACACCGTCAGTATCTGTTGTAATTACGCACTTAGACTGAACAGTACCATTAATAGGGACTGTGGCCGCTGCTGTATGCGAAATTAAAACTGTTGAGGCTATAACAGCCATAGTTCTAAGTTTATTCATAAAAGGTCCTCGGGTGCTGTTAAGCACGCTTTGATAACATTAGTTATCGTACTGAAGTTCTAGCATCTTTTCATGTTTTAGTTGTTGCGCAAATATAGCTCTTCTAGCTTTTCTATTATCTGAGATTTCTTTGCGTTCAAACTCTAGAACATCATTATATTCTCCACCGTCTAGTGAATCTAAATAAGCGGGGGGAACAAAGTTCATTGCAAATAAAGCTTGCTCCTGAAGTTGGGCGGAGTCAGTCATCATTTGCATATTTAAACCTCCAAGCACTTTCTCTAGATCTAATTTCACTTTTTGGTTTTGTTTTTTTCGGTCGTACTCTTCTTGCTCTTTTTCTCTCTCAAGCTCTGCTTTCTTTTCCATTTCAGCACGAATAAGCTCATCCTGTAAAGGGTCGTTAAACTCTACTACAGGAATAATATCTTCTAAATTATAAGGGGCTTGGTAGTCTGGACAACTAGGGTCGCTTTGAGGATCAAAACAAGTATCATATTTATATGTATAAAGAACAGAAGCGTTAGTTACACTACCTTCGCCTTCTACTTCTATAGAGCCATTACCCCATCTTTCTATGGGTAGGGCACCAACTGGTATAACTTTTCGGATACTGTTTCCTAATAAGCCAGACCAATCATCTGTTTCTCGAAAAATGTATCCATCTCCAAGTGCATCTTCATTTTGGACATGGACTAGCATATCAGCAGTTTCTTCTTTTACTGCTGTGTACCTATAAATAACGTTACTAACTGTAAGACCTGCCTGTTGAGGTAGTACATTTTGCATTACCCAATTATACCCTGCTGAAGCAGCGTTTTGGCTAGTACCAAATACTTCCTCAGAGTAGGAGTAGGAGGAGCAAACTAGCAACGCCACCAACACCCCACAATGTCTTCTTAGTTGTATCATCTATTTTTCCTTCGTCTTCGAGTAGCTCAGGCTCTATGTCTGTATGGGTTTCCCACCCCGCCTTAGCGTCAGCTCCTATTAATCCATCGTAAGGACAGGGTGTTCCTGCCATCATCATTGCGTCAAAAACTCTTTTATCCTGACACATTACTGAAACTGCTGCAACTTTCATTCCCATATCGTAAAGGGTTTTTGCATTCTTTAACTTCTCACAGTTCATATCTCGTTGAGTTGTTCCCATTGAGATGCCTAATATCTGTGTTTGTACCGCGCCCGCGACTCCTACTGTACATAAATCGGAGTTTGAAATATTCATTGTTGGTGTTATCGCTGAAGGAGGTGGAGACTTTAATGTCGTAGTACTTTCTGTCTTTATTGTACTATCTGTTGTAGAGTCTGTTATAATTACATCTTCTTCTGCTGAGACTGCTGCTGCTGAAAATACTAAAAGCAGTGGTATCCATATTTTTTTCATTTCTTTACCTAAATTGGTTTATTGCATTATTAAAGTAACAACTAGTCCTGCTAGAAACAAAATAATAGCCCCTCCCATATGAAGCTGTCTTTGCTCCATACGGTCCAGTTTACCATCTATATCGTCTAGCCTATTAAACGTTGTTTTCCACCGTTCTTCGCACTGTACTTCATGTGCGCGAAGCTCAGACTTCACGTTATTAATTTCTTCTTGCTCGAACATTATTTTATCAACTTTTCCATGAGCTTACCGTAGTTGCCCTGGCCGAAGGGCAGCCCTTCATTAATCTGTACGTTTGTCTGATTCTTTACTTGTGTACCTTGGGCTTTCTCTAATTCTGTCTGAGCTTTAATTTCGTCCATTCTCATTTTATGAGCCATTTGAAGTAAGTCAGCAAGATCTTTACCGGAGTATACTCCGCTTACCTGCGCCTCTTCTAACTTATTCGCGATCATTTCGTCTAATAGACTCGCGATATTATTCTTGTTGCGGTAACCTATATCCAAATAAACAGTATCAATATATTTCTTGACCTCTCGTTTATTTAAGATTTCGACTACTTTATTTTCTTGAACGCCTAACTGCTCGACGACTCCGCGAATGTTCCCGAACTGCAAATAAGAGTTTGCTACTTCAAGTCCTTCCGGAGAGATTGTGGTTATTTCTTTACCCATAATCGCTATTATACTTTTCTATTGTTGTAATGTCAAGAACTTTTTTTGGTGTGGTTATTTTAAGAACTTGGTTCAGTAGGCCAAGATATATCTTCAGGATCATCTAGATCTGCAGGTATGTTCGATATAATGTCTCGAAGAGCTTGTCTATAGGTTCTCCATTCGGCTTTCTTTTCATCAGTAAGAGGGGAGTCTGCTCCTTGTGTCCAGTCTGAGGAAGAAAGTTTTACATACCTAAGATATCTTACTTCTTGAAGTAACGTAGTAGTATTTACAACCCACTCACTATCTCCGTCCCACATATACCACTGAGTAGGTTTAGGGCCCCGCGAAGCCCAGTAATTATCTCTCCAAAAATTTTCATCTAAAAACTGTGCTGGGTCAGAAAAATTTAAAGACTCTATTTCAGTATCCCTAATTAATCTAATAGTAAGATCATTTACTATAGTTCCGTCTTCTGGAATAACTCCTGAGACTCCAGTTATGTTTTTAATGTTACCTTCGCTATCTACGTAGGCTAACCAGGCTACACCCATTTTTCATACTCCTATCTGTATTGGGAACAAAAGTCCCTTCTAAAATTTTGTTTTTATGTTTATTAAATACGTCATCACTAAGTGTTTTATAGTTGTGGTTTTTAATAAAGTCTTCTTTATAAATATTAAGCATATAAGATAGTCTTCTAGTAGAGTACCCACCTTTTGTTTTATGCCAAATTCCTGGGCCAAATATAACTAAAGAGTTTTGTTTTGGGGAGTATGTTACTTCTTTTTCTTCTGTGCACAATACTAGTTCCCCTCCGGTCATACTTGTAATAATTGGATAATATATTATAGAAACAATAGGCAGAACTAAATTTCCTAAGTCATAGGAATAATGATCGTAATCTATATGCCAATCGTAGTCATATAAGTAGCCCTCTAAAAAATCTCTTTTCCACATTTCAATAGTAGTTGCTTCTGAAATATCAAAAAAACGTTTTGTATAATCTATAATTTTATCTATAAAAGGATAAAAAGAATCATTAAAGTTTGAGACGCGAGTTTTATAAGGGTAAGTAAGCATCTCCAAGAATTCTTCGGTATTAAGAAAATTTTCTACTGCCTCAAACATCAGTTTCTGAGTTTAAAAACAAATATAGAGCCCATCTGGTAAAGACTTGTTCTGACATTGTTAAAATAAAAATAGTTAATAAATTTTATAGAATTACTAGTCCATTGATAGTTATTCAGTACAAAAGGAGTACTGCCATTTTGATTGTAGATAGGAAGAACTACAGTGCCAACATAGACGTTAGTTAAACTTCCAGAGTAAATAACATCTTCATCTGATAAAACTCCTGGGGGAATAATACTTAGGATACTAAAAGCTTTAGTATAACCATCAGAGAAAGTAACTGTATTTGTTCCTCCCGCATCAAATATTTTAATACCGTGACTTCCAGAAGCCGGAGGAGTATCCTCATCAACTGGGCGTATTCTTGCACAGTTCAAAGTAACTGAACCTGATTGATTAAAATCATGGCTTAATTTAGTGGACCCTGCGGATGTTCTATTAAAAGCAATAAAATCTCCAGCCCTACTAAAACTAGAGTTAGCAGATAGTGTAAAAGTGGATTTCACCTGCATTTGAGTCTGATCATCGGTGTTTATTAAAACATTTCCGTTTGTATTATAAACTTGCAATCCATATGGCATAAATTAATACCTCAAAGCCGCATACTTTACAGCATAGGAAACACCTGTAGATCCTGCAGTAAGCTTTACTTTAAAACTACCATTTTCTCTTATAGTGGTGACTCCACCAAAAGGGTTAGTGGGGGTAGGATCGGGGTAATCAAGGTATAAAACATCAATAATTTCTTGATTGTATATATTCATACCTGCACATGAAATAGACACAGACTCTCCCCCATTTCCCGTAACATTAACCGTTCCTGTTACTATAGCAGTTGTCTGTCTGTCAACATCTGAATCTACTATTGTTTGCCCACTAGAATTAAAAACTTTAAAACCATACCCAGTAGCCCCGCTTCCAGAGCCTGAAGTGGTAGTGTTAAATGAATGATTATTTGTACCTATACCAAGGGAGTGAGTTCTTGTAGTAGCTGCTAAAGAGCTAGTCCTAGCTCTAAAATATATAGTATCTGAACTAGTTGCTGTACCTGTGGTTTTCCAAGTTGAGTTTGCAGCAGTCCTAAACTCTCCCGAGTTCGCTTGGACATTAACAGTAACATTAATAACTCCTGAAAGGCTTAATCCTGTCCCATTTGCTGTAGTTCCTGGAGTGCTCGTACTAAAAGTTGCATAATAAAAAGAATCTGTAGCAGCATTTGTTACATTACCCCCTAAATTTGTATAATTTTCTGGGGTAGGGTCATCTGGTACAGCAACGAAATTTCCAGAGAGGTTTCCATAATAAACTGTATTTGTTTTACCAGAACCTGTGACAGACTGAAAGGATGCGGAGTATGAAGTACTGCCAGAAGGAGTAACTGTAATTGTGGCGCCAGCAGACCCTGAAGTTGCAGAAGTTGTACAATTAGTTACACCAGTTCTCGTCCAAGTAGAACCACCGCCATTAATAGTAAGACTAATAGTGTCTCCCGTAACAACATTTTGAGTTACAGTAGTTCCTCCGATAACTAGAGTTAGAGTTTTAGAATATACTGTCATCTTCTTGTAACTCTATGCATGCTCCAGTCTTCGGGGGAATAATTGCTTCCCTTAATTACATTCGCCTCAATATTTACATGGTTATAGTGAGCGGGATGAGTCGTCCACTTTTTCTTATCTACTAGCCATAATATACTTTCAGGTACCCAGTTTTGTAAAGTAGATTTATTTTTTAAACCAGCTTGAATCATTTCGTGAGTTAAGCCTTGCCCACGAAAATTAGGGTCAGTTACTATAGATGTGAAACAGTGCGTATTAGACTCTACCTTTGACAACATCCATAATATAGGGACATCATTTTTTGAATATATTCTCGACACAAAAAAGGAAGGATAAGGAGGCTCAGAGGGGGCAGGAACTCTAGTATCTAACCCTAACTCAATTGCCTGATCGGGTGTGTACTCGTCCCCTTCCAACACCCTAGTAAGCCAGGGTCTGTCATCTTCTGTAACATAATTAAATTTCCATTCTGAATTAGGTACTGTATAATACATGTATTCTCCTTTTAACAACCAATTATACTAACATAGAACAAAAATTTTGTGCGATTAAATTTCATACCTGCAATTATACTAACAACAGGAAGAAAAGTCAAGAACTTTTTTTGGTACGTATACGAAAAAAGCCAGTGAGCGAGAGCTACCGGCTTTTTATTTACAAAGTAGGAACTGATTTAAGTCAATAATGGTGCTAAAGGTACTAATACAAGTACCGAGATTACCAAAAAGGGAAAGAAAAGTTCCATTAGGGGTGCGAGTTTTTTCATCATGCGAGTGTAGGATCTCCTGTGCGTCCGGTTTCTTGAAATCTTCTTTGATTTCGGACATAGTATAGGATATTTTAAGGAAAATGTCAAGAACTATTTTTAGAAGGTATATCGAACTTCAGTCTCAATCTTAGTCTTGGCAGAGCCAGTATCTTTAGTCTCTAGTTTTCCTTTAACGGTTACACCATCGAATTTGAACTTGTATCCGGCTTCATAACTATGGCCCTTCGTCATGGGCCCAATTTCAAAATAAAAATTATTTGCCCCCTTATACCCGAGACGTAAGTGATCAGTAGTCTTTGTATGATTCCACTCTTTCATCTCGTACTCATTCTTGTACTCAACATAAGGTGCGGCTTTAATGTCTAAACTTAAAAACATAAACACTGATCCTATGAATACCAAGGCTACAATCGTTTCTTTCCAATTCTTCTTCATGTTATATTCTCCAGAGGCTTTGTGAACTTTTTCACCGGAATATTATAACATAGTTTTGTTAAGATTTTATAAAGATTTGTTTAAGAATTAAAAAAGGGGCCGAAGCCCCTTTGTCATTAGAAACGATAGGATAGTTTCGCTTGATAATGTCGCGGCAGTTCGGGGAGAACAACCGTAGTACCAAATAGGTCTGGAAAGTTTGCTCGGAAGTAACGCTCATCTGTAACGTTCTTCGCTGCAACAATGACAGACCAGTCTTCAGCATCATAGCTCACACTCAAATTTACTAGTGTGTAGGCTGGAAGGGTTACTGCGAACGACTGACCGGATGCAACTGCATCTACATCAATCACACTACCACTAAATGCCAGACCATTACCAACAGTATAAGTACCTGTCATTGACATAATGTTTTCAGGCATACCGGCTCGTACACCTTGGCTTGGACCTACAGGGATTAAGCCACCAACTTGTCCACCCCAGAGTAGAGTAGGATCAATTAGAGGTAGGTCTGCCTGACCAAGAAACGAAAACTCACTTCCTGCAGCGATAGTTGCAAGCATCAGTGCTTCAACATTGCTATAACCAAAAGTCATAAGGAAGTTATCACTCATTACCCAGCGTATCTCAACTTCCGTACCCTCTGTTTTCACAGCTTGGTTTACAGTAATTGATTGAGCGTTGAAGTCAGTACGTTCCATTTCGTAGGACGACACCGCAAAGTAGAGACGATCATTCATTAAACTACCTTTGAGGCCATACTCAAGTAGTTCTGAAGATCCGAAAGCATTGCCTGTAAATACATTACCGACCTGCAGTTCTGATCCTTGACCTGCGATAATAGTGTTTTGCTCTGATACTGTGACGTAGGGAACGAGTCCAATCGGTGTTGACCAACTCAAGCTTCCTGACCAAGAAACACCAGACGGCTTCGCCGTTGCAGTATTTACAGCTACATCAACTCCACCTTCTGAAGAAGTAAAAGCTGAGTCTGATTGTGTCTTACCTTCGGGTGTAGTGGACTCCATGTCAATGACATCGTAACGAGCACCAAGAAGAAGGGATAAACCACTCTCGTGTCCAAAATCAGCCATTACACCAAAGCCAAGGTCAGTATACTCACCAACGTAGTATTCGCTATACTCTGAATCAATTCGAGTTGCTAGTACTCGACGGTCGAGAGCTGTAGAAGGGCCAGTAAGGTCACGTCTACTAAAATACTCATTGTAGTAATCATCCCCGTGAGTAAACTCAGTTCGACGAATCGAAGGAGAGATCTGTACTGAAGTAGTTAAGCTGTCACCGTTAAAGACGCGTGAAAGAATTAACTGATTCTCTACTACAGAAGCATCGTGAGACTGTGAGAAACCATAAGCATTCTCATTTAGATTTTCATAGCTTTCATAGAATAACTTATTTGCTAAGTTCCACTCGTTGAGCTCTACATCGATATCAAAGTACAATGTCGTTACTTTGTTTTCGAGTAAGTCATCTGCAGCGATCAGAGTAGAGGACATTGGGAGAATTGCTGTTCCTACGTTCTCAAGAGCCATGTTTGAGTTCTCATAGTCGAAACCAAAAGAAGCATCAGACAAAGTAGCCAAATCAATGTTCTGCTGACCGAAGAAGGCGTAAAGAGCAAAAGGATTAATGTTTCCAGCGTAGTATTCATCGTGTGAGATAAAGCCATCTCCAGATGTATCAAGAGGAGTGGGAGTACCTGTGATATAAGTACCGGTATCAATCAGATCTTGAGTTAAACGATTCCAGCCGGCATTTTGGCTTCCTTGGTAGTCATGAACCATGCCACCAAATTGAATACGAACAGTATCAGCTAAGTCCATATCAAAGCTCGCCTGTATTAGAGATTGATTTACGCCAGGTGCGTTTGTATAAAAACTGCCAGAATGCTCCACTTCTCCATAGAGATAGTATCCAAGAGGTTTTCCACCAATTGCTGCGGGACCTCCAACTTCTGCAGTCAAAACATTACGATCCCAGCTACCTCCTGAATAGGAGATCTCGCCAATGCGTTCCTCTATATAACTTCCGGTTTCTTCAATTCGGGCTGACTTCGGATTGAAGTTGAGATATCCACCAATTTTGGAGGGTCCCATGATAGGAGATGCAGGGCCACGAACAATGTCGACTCGATCAGATGCACCGATTGGGGTGGGGTAGTTGCCAGGATTATCTAATCGTCGAACTCCACGAAAATATGTCTCGCCTGCGGTACCTCGAACATCTAAGGAACCTGCTACACCAAAAAACGATTGGGTAAAAGTGCCAGGAGCTAGAGCGACTAACTCATCAATATCTTGCATATTGAAACGATCCATCATCTCTTCGGAAATTGTCGAAGCAGAACGAGGGGTGTCTAGAATGGATTTTTCGAAACCGAACACGCTTTCTACACGTTCTCCAGGTAGACTGCCTAGGTCGCCTACAACGACGACTTCTTCTATTTCATTTGCAAATGCGGCACTGCTCATCAACAGCAGAACCAATGTTTTTTTAAACATAGTAACTCCTTTTAGTTTTTCTTGGGTTTATGTGGATTTGGGAAAATTCATTGTGCTCAGGAATCATATTATACTTCGAATAATTCAAAATGTCAAGAAATTTTTTTAAGAAAGTGGTTAAAAGTTTCTTGAACACTAAGGTCTTTTATGATATAATAGCGCCTATAAAGAGTATGAAAAACATAAAAGTAGTACGTGAAAGGGAGCGCGGGCGTGACCACTATCACTCAGTCTTATAACCCCCCTATGCTACCATCATTCACAATGATGTAGCAAAAAGTTGGCACGATCTATGCATAGAGGGCGCGCACCACAATGGTGCAGCGTTGCACCACTATAGGGCGCGCGTAACCTATTGATACTGTTAGAGTTTTTCTAAATTACTATCATATTGATTGTAATCGTGCTCTATTGTGGTGCACAGGCAGCCTAAAATAAGGCTCTATCCTGGGCAGGCGCGCGTAACCTATTGATTTATAAGGGAAAGAAAAAGTTGGCATGACTCCTGCATATATATAGGTAGACAAGAAAAAAAGAAGGATAAAAAAATGAACCAATACCACGCAGACCGATGCATCGATGAGGCTATAGAAATTGTGTGCAATGATCCAAACGCGACTGAGGAAATGGTCGCTGCGCTGATAAAAGAGCTTTTTAAAAGAGAAGGGCCAGAGGGGCCCTTATAACCAAATGATCTTTGCTTATTCCAAATCGATATTTGACAAAATCAAAAAAATCATTATAATTAACCCCATGCAATCAAGCATTAACAACAAAAGGAAAGACAATATGTCAAACTACACAGAACAGATGATCGCTAAGATCTCAGCCGCCCAGCCTCTCGACCTCGAGAAAGCAAAAGCACTCGCCTCAGATTTTGGTGGCGTTATCACTCACCGATCTGTAATCAGCAAAGCAAAAAGCCTCGGCTTTGAATATATCGCGCAACCAAAGCGCGTGGCTTCAAAGCGTACCGGCCCAACCAAGGCCGATATTTTAACCGGCATTCGGTCGGCTTTATCTCTGGCAGATCGTGAAGGCGATCTAACCAAGGATGAATTGGTTAGCGTGTTGGAGCACATAGCATGATCGCTCTGGCCTCTTGGATTGGGACGGCGCTATTGTGCGTCGCCCCTTTCATCATCGACACTGACGCTGGCAAGGTGTCGATGATCCTCGGCCTCGCACTGTTGAGCTTGCAAGCATTCGATAAAAAATGCTATAATCTAATTCTACTAAACACAATAGGAGCCATTGGCTATGCCATCAATCTTTATATTTGATCTCGACGATACCACCGTTGATTCATCCCACCGCACAAAATTAAATGCGGATGGGTCAATCAATCTAAATCACTGGCGCAGATTCTGCACTGCTGAAAATATTCTCCGCGATTCAATGTTACCGCTTGCCGGTAAGATGATCGAAGGCATAGCCGATGGCTTAGACATCGTGATTCTGACCTCTCGCGTTATGGGTAAAGCTGATATTGCATGGCTGAAAATGCGCGGCATGATCGCCCCCACTATTCTCAGCCGATCGGTTGCGGATGATCGCCCGACTGGTGAGTATAAACTGGCTCGGTTGCATGATCTTGCAATCATGCGAAAGATGAGCTTCAGCGATTTAACGCGAAAAATCATCATGTGGGACGACTGCAAAAATGTTCAAAGTGTTCTCGGAAATGCTGGCGTTCGCGTCATTGATCCGGTACAATATAATCTCAATCAAAAAAAGGAAGCATAAAATGTCTAAGCACTACTATATAATCGTTGACACAGAAACGACCAAAAAACAAACGGTCGCCGATTTTGGCGCGGTTGTTGTTGATCGTCAAGGCCGCGTTGTTGAGCGACTCGGCGCGATGGTTACAGGTCACTTCGGAAAATTCGATCTGTTCTCTGATCCTACCGCCCCGACTGATTCGCTATGGTCGAAGCAATCGGCCAAGCGTAGGGCAAAGGATTATTATGCCATGATGGAAAATGGCTCGCGTATCTGGGCATCGGTTGCGTTCATCAATAAATGGCTTGCGATTGTCAATGCTAGATATTCGCCGGTATTCACGGCTTATAATTCTGCGTTCGATCTCAGCAAATGCCGAAATACCGGCATCGACTTGGGCATTTTCTCGCAATCTTTTTGTCTGATGAAGGCCGCCAAGAGCGAGATTGGGACGCTTGCGGAATATCAAGAATTTTGTCGTGCTTATGGCCTAGTGACGGCTCGCGGTAATGTTCGCCACACTGCCGATGCTATGGCAAAATTCGTCAACTTTTCGGGCGAGCGATACGGCCTAATGGACGATGAGCCACACACAGCGCTTGAGGACGCGCAATTTTACGAGGCTTTGATTCTGCAACGCTTGCTGTCTAAGCTGACGCGCAAGCAACTTCTGGAGGCCGGAAAATGAAAACGAAAATTTTGGCTATGCTTTTCAAGGCTTACATGCTATACTCAGTCACAGCCGACTTGATATTAATTGGCGGAATAATTTACTTAATCGCTAGGGGACTATAATGAAATTAAAAACAGAACAGGCTCGATTAAATCGCAACCTTGAAGGCCGCGGCCATCGCGGAATTTGCGTTGTACTCGAAGGGCGCGACACTGCTGGAAAATCTAGCACGATCCGCGAGGTGACGCACTACCTAAACCCACGGCATTTTTCGGTTCACTTGAGCGCAATGCCTAGCAAATCCACCATGAAAAATTGGCTTGGCTATTGGGGCAACAAAATGCCCGCTTGCAATCAGGTTGTTTTTTATGATCGTTCATGGTATAGCCGCGCAATGGTTCAGCGCTTGAATAATTGGTGCTCCGAGACGCAATACCAGAATTTTCTAGCGAACCACAAAGCATGGGAAGAATCGCAAGGCGTTCACATGATAAAATTCTGGCTATCGATTGACGAAAACGAGCAACGCGCACGAATCGAAAACCGCAAAAAATCGCCATTGACCTACTGGAAATTTTCAGAGAATGACGAAAATGCGCTTTCCTATTATGACCGCATGACCATTTTAAAAGAGCGCGTGATTGATGGCGAATGGAATGTGATCAATTACAATGATAAAGAAGCGGGCATACTATCACTGATGCGAATACTCAACGACCGCCTTGAGGCTCTCCCCAAATGAGAACCATTCTCATTTGGGATTGTTTCACGTGAAACACGCTCTGAAAAAATCTCAATTAATGCTTGACTTTAGCAAAATTTTGGCGCGGGGGCGCCAGTGCGAAAACTAAGTGCAAAAGCAACAGTGTACCCCGCGCCATTCTACGTGCAAAAGCGATAATTGTCAAGTCTTTTTTGCGGGTGCGGGCAAAATAAATTAAATTTGGGCAAGTCTTTTGCGCCAATGCGCCAAAGTGCAAAGTCGAAAAATGAAAGTAAATTGCTCTGCGCCATAATAAGTGCAAAAGCAATGCATGTCAAGTATTATTTACACCATTGGGCAAATTAATTCAACCCCGCGCAGGTCTCTCCCTGCGCCGCCGCGAGTTGGAATCCTATGAGGTATATTATACGCGCAATCTTGAGCGGGGTCAAGGATTAATTGCTCTGTCCGCGTAATTATATGCAATTATGGAAGACCCCGCAACGGGTGCGCAAATCCGCGAAAATTTTAGAAGATTCGGGAAAATAAATCTTGACACGCAGAGGTCGTGTGCGGCCCCCCGGAATTCGTTTGCGTTTGTTTATGATTGAGCCCCAAAAAACATTTGACAACACATACAAATGCTTGTATAATATGCACATACAAAAGGAGATAAGCATGAAGTTATTCGTAGTAATAGATCCAGAGCAGGGTGAGGCAGTATTTATTTCACCAATTTTTAAAGCATTCAAAGCTTTTATGGGGGAACTGCGTAAGGAGCTTACAGAGATCGGAGTAGAAGATGCAAATGAGTGTTCCGATTACGCCGTATTAGAGATGTATGGCGATTGGATAATGCATACGTATGATACCGTAGAGATAGAAAACTGGCCTTATATTCCTGCAATGGAGGGCTGGAATGACTAAGGTTGATTGGGTAAAAGTATTAGTTATTCTAGGGGGTTTGTTGTGGATTGTAGCAAAAAACATTTGACAACATAAGCACAAGGTAGTATAATATACATCATGAAGAAGAAGAAACAGATAAAAATTATACAGGATGTTATCTACATGGTAGGTGCTTATTTTAACCTCGACGTTGATGTTGAGATTACGGTGGGCCCTATGTCAGATGATAATTGTGCTGAGCTAGGAATGGAATGCCTTGGTTTTTATTGCATGGCATTCAACAAAGACTTCTTGACAACGGCATCAAATGCAGATATAATACGTATCACAGCGCATGAAATGGTTCACGTAAAACAACATGAATTAGATGGACTTGAGCTAGAAGTTGATGCTGCCTTCTTCAAAGGGAAGAAGTGGATAGGCGAATATTGGTTCTCTCCTTGGGAGGTAGAAGCAAGAGGGTATGAACTAGCATTTCTACAGCATTACATAGATCATGGGAGGGAAAGTGGCAAGACCGCAGCAGCAGCAAAACCCATCTCCTATCGTATCTAAGAAGGTGAGGAAGCAACAGAGGGACAAAAAACATAACCAGTAGGTAAAAATAGTTCTTGACATTACCTGCTTAAACACTTATAATAGTACACATAATGAATTGGATAACAAACATATTTTTCGGGAGAAAGAACAAGATGACTAAGGACAAAACAGCAGTAAATGCGGAACGTAACTACTCAGACGAAATGGTTGCACGAATGATGAAAGTATACAGTGCTAACCCTACTCGTGATACAGCAGAAGAGCTGGCAGTAGAGTTCGATAAGCCAGTACGGAGTGTAATTGCAAAACTTTCTAACTTGGGCATCTACAAAGCTCAAGCGCGAGTAACCAAAAGTGGTGCTCCAGTAGTACGAAAAGAAGACATTGTAGCTCAGATTCAAGCAACAGTTGGCGTATCAGTGCCTACCCTTGCCAAAGCTACAAAGCAAGACCTGATGACTCTTTTATCAGCTCTTGGTACATAATTCGAAGAAGCTAAAGTAGGATTGAATGGACGGGGGTTCGATTCCCCCCTCCTCCACCAAAAGCACACCTGTAAGGCGTAGTAAGGTTCCCACCGGACTACCGCAGAAGACTACGCAGGGTGTGTTTTTGATGGGGGAGCACGGTTTCGACAGGCAATCTCAGGTTAGTGGAGAATCGGTGTGCAAGCTACCGTAAACGTAAGAAAATTATAAATGGCAATGATGACATTTACGACATGGCAGCCTAAACAACCCTCTGGGTAGTTAGGTGATAGCCGGGGAAACGCAGGCCGCCTAGCAACAGAAAGGGTTCTGCACCACGAATTTTAAAAGGAAGAGTAATGGCGAGAGGATTAAAAGTAGTACACGAAGCAGGGCCACCTAAGAAGACATCTTCTAGTGGTAATCCGAGCATGGTTAAGTTTTCTTCAATGAACAAAGACAAAAAACGTTCATATAAGAAATATCGCGGTCAAGGCCGCTAATGTTTACTGCGGCTATATTATTCTTTATAGTGGTAGTAGGATTATGCTACTACCAGATATGGAAAGATGAAAATGAAGATCAGTAGTATAAAAAATTTTTTAAGGATTGGAAAAAATAATTCTTGACAACAAGTGGTTTATCTTGTATAATATACTATTGATTGACACAGTTTTAGGGAAGCCAGGGACTGATCCAGTGCTAGACACGGTTTAAATGAACAGATAAGGCAGTAAAGATCTCGGTGAAAGTATTAGCCCCGCCGAAGCCCTACTTATTAATGGTGGAGTTTATAACCACCGCCCTCTCCTCTCAGGGTAAAGCGCAAAGAGAGGCCATCGCATAGGCTGAGCCAAGTAATAGTTATCTACACTTTGATTCTTGTAAAAACAAAACAGTAGAGGTGCCAACTCTCGCCATAATAAGGGGTAAGTGTAGAACGAAAATTGCTACCAATTGCTATGATCGTACACTTGCAAAATTACAGCTTCTATCTCACTACCCCAGCTGAGTAGAAGTCAGGGAAGAGTCACCGGATCCTCTTGTGAGACTCTTACGAAAGAAACAGTAGGCGGCAGTTCTTTCACCTCATTTAAAACGAAGTCCTCAGGATGCAAATTCTGGGGGCTTTTTTTATACCTAATCAAAAAAATTTCTTGACATTTTTTGCTAAGTCCATTATAATAGTGGTCATAGGAGAAAAGATATGGCAAAAATTTACCAGTTTCCTAATATGCGGGACAAAAAACAGCTTGAAAGTCAAATGACAACCATGCAAGACAGTATGGGTGAGCTTTATGATGCAATTCGCAAAGTAGAGATGGGGTTAGATATACTAGTAAATCAGTCTGTAGAGGCTGAGGATGTGTATCAACAACTGATCCAGAACTATGCTAACATCGTTGGTGCAGATAATATAGCTACAGAATGGCTAGAGTATTGTACTTATGTTGGTATGGAACGAGATCCGGTAACAGGCGAAGTACATGTATATTTTAAACCACCAGAGGGAGAAGATTTATGAGAAACGAATATTTATTAAATGCGCTAGTAATGAAGCTAGAGGGTGAAGCAGCAGTACATGAAGCTAATGTCAGAGTGTATATGGAAAGTCCAGTCGGAATTGGAGAACACCCACAAATCATTGAATCTATTGAAACAGAAATCGCAAAACTCGCGGAAGCTCTAGAGAAGATAGACACAATTAATGCAAACTTTTATGCAAAGGCCGACAGAAGTGAACTATAACGAAGAACAAACACAGTACTTAGTCAATGAGTATGTGAACGATCCTACCAAAGCTACAGTTGACCGACTGGCCCAAGAAATGGAGAAATCTCCAAAATCAATAATAGGTAAACTCAGTAGAGAAGGAGTGTATCGCCGTTCCGTCTATAAGACGAAGACAGGCGAAAGCCCAGTAACAAAAGAACAGATCGTAAGAGATATTGAAGATGTTCTGGGTATAAATCACGAAAGTCTCACTGGTCTAGAGAAATCACCTAAAAATATTCTAAAACAACTACGAGACTCGCTACCTTAAACTGGGGTCTCAACGGGATTGTACAAACCACTACGCCTAAGGTTCAAGCACGGAAAATTGTGGGAAAGAAGTAACGGGAAAGAGAGTCTTAAAAATTTGATCGCGAATTGCGCATAATTGGAAGGGATTTTTAGTTCGGGTAGGATGGGATGTGGTACCGTAACGGGGTTATTTGATTATCGTTGTCATTGACGATTAGATAAAAACGTTACAAGTACTTAGTTGAAACGAGGATTATGTTGTTACTTAATATTACTTGGAATAATATAATAGGTTCGGAGATAGGATCTCCTTTAATTCCGATCCACTCCAAGCGTATTAATATTCCAAACTATTTTCGTAACAACGACTTAGTAAGAAATTATATAGTGATCTTATTGATCATCAATTTAGATATAATTGTATCACACTTTTTGGCATAAAGAAAGTACTTTTTTTGCCCATGTGGACGAAAACAAATTGTGAATGAGTTGGAGAGTACGTAAAAAAGTTTTAATTTTAAACAGGAGAGACGACTATGGATATGATACTATCCCTTTTTGGAATAGTAGTAATGATTCTCGGCGGATGGATTATCTGGGAATCAGAAAAAGCATTAGAGGAACGACGTAAAAACTACCGTGCAGGTACGCACGACTACTATGGGAATAGAATACAATGATACTACCAGTAATTGAAGTACTAGAAGTAACCGAACAAGCAGATGGGACTACAAGAGTGGTGCTAGACTTAGATGAAGAGGCTACCTCTCTTCTACTCTCTGCAGGGCTTGAGAAAATTTTAACAGATCACGTAAAAGAACAGGAGCAAAAGAATGATAAGACTTGAGAGTAGCGTGTCGGATGAAAAAGTAACAATGGAGTTCTATCACGAAGAGGGAGCAAACATTCAAGAACTTTGTGAAAAGTTTGGATCTTTTCTTCTTGCGATAGGCTATGCATTTAACCCTGTAACTCACGAAGTTGCATTAGTGGAGAAAGACGTATGAGTTGGAAAGTATGTAAAAAAGTTTTATTTTTAAAAGGAGAGAAGTAAAAATGTTTGAACAATTTAAGACAATAGACGAGAGTAATACCTTTGAGATTCTAGACAACGGGTTTATTCTTCGTGTGAGTGGACGAGGAGTGGATGGAGACTGGCTACGAAAAGCCTTTGTTTTCCCAGAACTTGCAGACTTTCTAGAAGCAGTTGAAGAGCTTACAGAAAAAGAAGTATCATGACTCCACTTGAGATAACAGACTATAAGAGGTCATGGATGATGGCCTCTCGTCACCAGTACGAAACTCACACAGACTTAAGAACTGAGTGCATAGACTGGTGTAAAGCAAACTGTAAACAACATCAGTGGGACATGAAAAAATTCACTGATATCTATGGCGATACAATAAGATTCGAGCTTCAGAAGCACTATGATGCTTTCGACGCTTGGTATAAGGAGAGATGGAGATGAGTTGGAACTTTAGATTAGTAAGAGATGAAGACGTAGTAAAACTACGGGAAGTGTACTATGATGAGAACGGTAAACCTTATCTCTATAGCACAGGAGAAGTAAGAATCGTAGAGTCAATAGACGACGATTTACTCTGGCATCGAGAGAAGTTGATCGAAGCATTGCAGAAACCAGTAGTAGACTACCCTTTTGAAGGT
>Ga0209716_1001002_pt1 | contig 23169 bp, 21 predicted proteins | sample COGITO_mtgs_1205_FD_184811 | JGI IMG/M metagenome (GOLD analysis project Ga0209716, IMG submission 184811) | Pelagic marine microbial communities from North Sea - COGITO_mtgs_120531 (SPAdes) (version 2) | ecosystem: Environmental > Aquatic > Marine > Epipelagic ...
CAACTAGTCTACGCTCTCTTGGTTCCCATTTTGTAACAATAGCACTGTTGTTGTTTACTCCTGTTGTACCAGTTATCGATCTACCTGGAACAAACTCATAACTTTCAGCGCCTGATTCTAGTATTAGTGTTTGATATGTTGTATGAGAACTTATAATTTCTTCAACAAAGAATTCAATAACGTTTGAGAAGAACTTGTGAGTGTTTGAACCTGCTTCAATAAGATTAACATCAAAATCTCCTGATTCGTCAAATGTTAAACTAAATTCGTCATCGTTGATGATTTTAATATAATAAGTCTGTTCTGCATCAAGCCCTTTAACTGGCGCATTTCCATCTGGATCATATATAACTTTTTGACCATTTGAGAATCCGTGATCTACAATTGTAATAACATCTGCTAAAACATTAACGGCTGTAGCAGCATCGAATGTAGTTTCAGTTGGTGTAAGTTTGAAGTCGTTTGTAATATCGCCTTCACTGCTCACTTCAGTTGGATCTGGAAGGTCGTCTGGATCATTAATAATAGTTTTTACAACATCAAACTTTGCACTTGCAAAATCTTGTACGGCTGCACTAACTCCAGTAAGATATGCTAATGTTTCTGTCTTTGCTTGCTCAATAGCAGCAATAGTTTGTAGTTCTTGACCACTAATACTAATACGCGAACTATCTTGTAAGTTTTGTGTATAATAAGCCAATCCAGCACTACGTGAATATCTGTTGCCTGTATCCCAAACATCGTTGGCTACTGCTTCGACAATAAGTTGTGTGTCTCTATTACATTTTGATTGATTATAATCAAAGTTATACCAAATATTTGCTTGTATTTGTTCGTTAATAAACTGAGTAACATTCTGTGCAATATTGATTTGACCTGTGATTCCTAGTTCATTGAAGTCTGCTTGTAGTGCTGCACCAGTCCAAGTTATATCTGGCTCAACTCTAGTTGGCTCTGTAGCACCATTACTAGTTAAATAAGCAATGATTTCGTCTAGTCTAGCTGCTGCATAATCAGCTGCCGCTTCACTACCTGCTGTACCTGATACATCTTGTGTTTCTGTATTTCCTGCGGTTACAACAACTGTTTGTTCTTGTATAACTTGTTGGATTATTTCTTTTAGTCTACCATAAGCAGCAATAGTTTCTTCTTGCTGACCTGCGCCGTATTGTGCTACACCGTCAATAAAATATGCTAGTGCTGCAACTAGTGTTTGTAAGTTTCAGCCATATGTTAAATCATACGATAAAGCATCAACAATAAGTCCAGTATCTCTTTCACACTTTGCTTCGTTGTATGCAAATCCTGGCACAAACGGTGAGTTTCCTGCGGCTATTTCTGCATTTAACCAAGCAGTAAGTTCTTTTTGTAAAAATGTTTTGTTTGCATTTATTTGCAATACTGCATTTTCAAATCCTGCATCACTAGCGTTATCTGTGCCGCCTGTTGGCAACGGACGAGAATATGCGGCTGCAACACTATCACCGGGTACAGTATTTGCATCACCGTTGGTTACAATATCAATAATCTCATCCCAAAGTGCATTTGCTCTACTAGTTGCAGTAGCATCAGTAAGAGCATTTGCTGTGAGTGCTTTAGCTTGTGCAAATGCTGCAATGTGTTGATCTTTTTGGGCAGCAAATACATTGCCTGCAAACGATCCGCTAAAATATCTTAGTGCAGCACTAACACTTCTGTGATTACTATTAAACAAGAAATCATAACGTACAGCATCAATCAATCTCTGAACATCGCGTCTGCATTTGTCTTCGTTATATGTAAATCCTGCCCATATGCTCGGTGAAGCTGCTGCAACTTGTGCATTAATCCAAGTTACCACATCATTAGCAATAATATCTTTGTTGAGTTTTAGTAAGTCGTGTGCTGTTTTATAATCTGGATCTCTAAAACGTAATACAAATTCTTCAACTGGTGTATCACGATTAATACCTGCGATTGTGATTGTTTGTTTACCTTCACTTTGACCTGTTGCTGTTACAAATGCTCTGTCAAACTGGAATGCTTTTGGCGAATAACCACTACTTCTCAACGCATACAACCCAAAGTTTGTAGCAGAGTTGGTAATAGAACAATATCCGCCACTTTGTGTATAAACACCGTTGAGTAGGAAGATTTCAAAGCAAGACACGATTTGTGCATAAGCATCGTTGGTTAGTCGCCAAGCAGTACCACCAAAACTCAAAATAGTAAAGGCGTTAGCAACCATTGATTTACCTTGCTCAGGTATTGCGCCAACTACTGGATTTTCTGCTTCAATCTGGTTAACCGGAACGTTTGGAGATTCAACTTTTGAACCATCAATCTTAGCTCCGTTCATACCTAAGAACGAAATAATACTTGCGTTTTGAATATATGGCGAAGTTGTAATAGTTGGTTTTGTGTTTGGCAAGTTTGGATAGCTTGCACGATCAGGAACATCAGTTGCTGTTGGATCATCAAATGCAACAGCATAGTCAGCTGTGATAAGTGGAACAAAGTTTGAATCAACACCATCGCGGAATGTAAATTCACCAAAGTAACAAGCGTTACGAACACGTAGCATGTCCAAGTTAGCATTAGCAGGACGAATAATACAACCACGCAAACCGTCACCTTTGATAACTGTGTTGTCTGGAACAATAATAGGATTGTCTTCTGTGTAGTCGCCAACAGCAACTTTGACGTTAATACGTTTAAAGTTAATAGTGCCATCAGCGTTGTATACTTGTGCGGAGGCTAGTTGACAAGCACGTTTAACTGTTTTAACTGGAGCACTTTGACCGTCATTTGCATCATCGCCTTGTTCTTGAGATACGTAAATAACATTTCCGCCAAAAATATCAGCATCATTAAAGAATAAGTTTCCGTTAGCGTCTACAGACATTAGCTGACCAATTGTACCCGAAGTTGGAGGCAAGGTTAGTTGGTAGCCAGCATCTAATGTATTTGGTGCTTTAATACTAACACCATCTTCACCAGAAGCAGTAAGTTCTCTAAATGTTAAAACACCTGCATCTTCAATATCAACATTATCTTTAATATTAAATCCAGCATTTGTGATAGTCATCTTGTCAACATCGTTAACTGTCATTGTGATTGCTGCTTCTGTACTATCAGCTAAATCGTCAATTTTAATTTCTGAGTTGCCTTCAAAAATACGTTTGGTAATATCTTGAACTGTATTATCGTCACGTAGTAAATATACTTTACCGTCTGCTGTGTTTAGTGCTAGTTCACCACTTTGAAGTTGTGCTATAGTTGGTTTCTTACCAGCGACCGCACTTCGCTTGTGTCTAATTGTTGTTGCCATTTGCAACTGCCTCCTATTTAGGTACGGGTCAGGTCCGAAGACGCCCATTGTAAAACGATAGAAATCGCTACTAACTTATTTATCAAGTTTAAAAAATGGTTACTGTATTCGTAAAAAAAGGGCCATTTAAGGCCCTTTAGTTTTAGTTTTTATTGTTTTCAGTAAACTTAGAATGCGCCACCATCTATAGTATCTGTCCAAACTGGTGTATTATCGCCGCTGCCGACTACTGTTAGTACTTGGAACGATTCGCTAGTATCACTTGTGCCTGCTGCATCAGTTACTTGAACATCTGTATCTGCATTACCATAAAGTATACCATCTGTGGTAAATGTGCTTACACCCGTACCACCATGTGCAACTGCTAGATCATTAGTTAAACTTACTGTTCCAGTTACATGGAAGTCATGATTTACAGTTAATGTACCTGTAGCATCACCAATACTAATAGTTGTTGCTGCGCCACCAAAGTTGATAGTTGTAGCAGTATCATTTAACAAGTTAAATGTTGTTTGATTTGTGCTCAACACATCGTTGTTGATTGCTAAGTCTGTTGTAAAGGTTGATATATCTTCACTTAAACGTAGTTTCTCAACACCGGCTGTTCCACTAATCATAGTGCTAAACACCATATCAAAGTCTTCTTGCAGTCCTGTGATATCTTGTGCTATAACATCAATCTGACCCGATGTTTCAAAGTTATCATTTGCTGTTTCAAGTTCAAACTTAATACCTGTACCACTTCCTGCTACCGGTGTTCCGCTTATACTATGATGTGCAAATGTCATCGGATATACAATATCATCTGCTGCACTATCTGGTGCATTAGTTATAAGTTTCAATCCATCTTGTGCAAGTACTGTATTTGCTCTAATATCAACCGTATCAGTAGCAAGAGATGTAAGTTGTAGTACACCATTGTTGTTACCACCAATGTATTTTTGTACATGTAGTTCTTCACCTATACCAACACCGCCTGCAACAACAACTGCACCACTTTGATAAGTCTGACTTGGCGTTGTGTTGTTGAATGTTGTTATTACACTATTGTCTACATTAAAGTACGAGTTACCAATAATAGCACGTTGCAAACCATTTGTAAAGAACTCAAGTTCGTCATTGTTGGCACCTGGTGATGTTTCAGGGCGTATAAATGTATTTTGATCTACATCTTTTACTCCGCCTAATGAGCCCCATGCAATGCCATCATAACCTTCAAATACTAACGTATCAGTGTTGAATCGTACTTGTCCTGTTGCTTCTACTGGACGAGCTGCTGTATCACCAACTGGTAGCTGCAAACTTGTAACACTGTCAATAATAACTATTTCATTATTGATAGTAAGTGTGCCTGTTGTTGCACCTATGTTAATAGTTGTTGCATCACCAAATGCATCTATGCGTGTAGCATTGGTGTTAAACACATTAAACGTACCAGTTTCGTCTGTGATAATGTTAGTACCATTAACTTGTATGTCTCTATCTGCTACAATATCTCTATCAGCAGTAATATCAACGCCTGCGTGTATGTTACGCTGTGTACTAAGTCCGCCTGTGATTTGTACTGCGCCAGTAACATTATCTGTAGCATCATCGTTGTTTAGTATAATGATATTTGGAGTTGTTCCAAACTCAACTACTTCCGATCCGTCAGTTGTATCTATTACAATATAGTCACTAACATTTTCGTGTATTCTTAATACATTGGTATTGTTGTCTGGTAAGTCAATATCAGTTGCGCCGTTGATGTCAATAGTATCAACTGCTCTATCACTACCTAATACAACACTGCCGTCTGCTGTAAAATCAATGCCAACATTTAAACTTTTAGCAATGCCAACGCCGCCGTCAATAACAACCGAGCCTGTAGTTGTGCTAGTTGATTCTGTTGTATTTTCAACAAGCAATCCTGGGCGTATACCAAATGTAATAAGTTCTTCGTCTGTACGTGTGTTAATACTAATAAAGTCCAACGAACCTTCTGTACTAATACTGTATGCTTGTAAACTTTCATCTGGAATGTTTAAACTAACATCGCCTGTGAATACAATGTCACCGTTAACTGTTAAACTACCTTGTACAAGCAAGTCGGGATTAACTGTAAATGTACCATCTGCTGCACCCATAATAATCGAAGTAGCATCACCAAACGCATTAATAGTTGTAGCACTTGTGTTCAACAAGTTAAATGCACCCGATGTATCTGTACTAATCACATCACCGTTAACATCAAAGTCACCGTTGAGTGTAATATCTCCTTCTACAGTTCCGCCTGTTAGTTTGTTTAGATATCTGTTTTCAACGTATGTACTAACAGCTTTCTGTGTTGGTGCAGTATTAAAGTCTTGTGTACCAATACTTGAAATCAAGTTTGCATTGTCACTAACTTCTTTAAGTTCTACACCAACCGGAATACCATCTCTAATAAACGGTCCAACACTGGTTAGACCCTTAAGATCAATTTCGTTAGCATTAAGTGTGATGCTACCTGTTAGTGCGTTAACACCAAAGAAGTTACCAACTCTAAAGTTACCAATTTGGTCAACTGTACCACCTGCAAATACTTTACCATTGCTTGTTTCGATAATCTCTTGTTCAGGTATTGCTGTGCCGCCAAAGAACGGAAGTGCATTATATGTAACACCGGCGCCAACATATTCAAACGCATGTCCTGAAGTACTAATAGTTGAAACATTATACAAGTATGCTTGCTGTGTTGTTTCGACACTTATGATACCCGGGAATACTTTAATAGATGCACTACCACCGTATGTTGCATTTAGATCGTTGATTGCAGTTTCAACAATAGTTTCTGTTGCTCCAACAATAACATTTCTTTCAGTATTGTATATACTACTGCCAAGTTCGTGATTATGTCCTACTTCGTGCCAGCCTGTGGTATAACCTTGTATTATAGATAAAGCAACTCTATCAACTAATAGTTCAATGCTTTGTCCTACTGTAGTATCAGCATCTGGAATAGTTGTAATCTGTGTTGCTGCGTTTCCAAAACTTTTAGTAACAACTTCGTTGTTTGCAACTTGACGCATTAGATCGCCTAGTTTATAATAACTATATGCACTAACTAGTGTTTGATCAACATTGCCTACTTTAGCTGCACCTAATATAGTGCCACTGTAATATGCTTCGGCTGCTCTACGAGATTGTTTGTTACCACCGTACATTATATCATATAATACAGCGTCAATAACATATCCAGTATCTCTTTCACAAACTTCAATGCCATATTCAAAACCTATTATGTTGTCTTGAATATATGTAATAACACCATTTTGTATATTTGTTTTTTGTGCAAGCAATGCACTAGCTGCCGATCTTGTTGTTTGAGGAAGCCAACTAAAGTCTGGATTAACTTCTCCTGGAACACCGACTAATGTATTGTTTTCAATAGCACCTTTGATAATTCCTATTAGGCCAACTGCTGTTGAACTTTCGATACTTGTACCATAAGCACCACCTAAAACTTGTGATTCTGGATTTCCAGCAGTTGGAGTTACACCGATACCTTCTATACATTTTAAAGCAACATCTTGTAAGTGTGTATATGCTGCAACTGTGTTTGCTCGTTGACTTTCAGGAATATATGCTACTGCTCCTAAGAAGTATGCATTAGTAGCAATGATTGTTTGTATATTACCTGTGTATAGCAAATCGTATGCTACTGCATCAATAATAAGACCTGTGTCATTTCTACAACTTGTTTGGTTGTATGAGAACGCATCATAGTTGTCTTGAAGTTCAGTTATTGTGTTAGCAACAATAGTATCTTTTGCTGCTTCTAAACTTGCAATAGCAGTTTGTGCGCCAGCAGTTGCCCAAGTAGTATCTGGGTAAACTACAGTTGGAAGATTATCAACACCATCAGTGATAACATTTTGGAATATTGTTAATAGTTCATCTGCTCTAGTTACTTCAGTTGCTGTTGCAGCGCCCGCAGTTGTATCTTGTACTACACCTGTTTGTTCAGGATCATCGTATAATGTATCAAGTAATATACTTCCAAGTAACGTGTTTACCCATCCTAATGCTGCTGCTGTTTCTGGCTGTTGTCCTACAACTTGACTTACATATCCAACATAGTATGCTTGTGCTGCTTGGTAAGTAGCACTATTACCGCCATATAGAATGTCATATGTAAGAGCATCAACAATATAACCTGTATCTCTTTCACACTTTGCACTATTAAATGTAAAGCTTCTTGTAAATGTTTTATTAATAAAGTTAATAACATCTGTTTTATAAAACTCTACTTTTGTAACACCATTTAGATCTGCAAAGTCTGTTTGCAGCTCTGCGGCTGTCCAAGTAATGTCTGTAAGAATATCTGCTGGAATAGAATCTATATTGTTGTTATTAACAACATCTTCAACTATTTGCAACAAGTCTTGTGCTTCGCCAGCTGTACCAGCATCCGAACCTGGATTTGATGTATTTTGTGTTACGCCTACTTGTTCTGTAGTTCCGTGTGTGATATTTTGAATAACATCAGATGCTACATTTGCCAGTTCATTAAACGCTGCAACTGTAGCTGCTTGTTGTCCTGCTCCAAGTTGAGAAGCTGCGCCAACAAAATAACTTTCTGCTGCATTTTTAGATGCCAGGTTGCCGCGATATATAATATCATAACAAATAGCATCAATGATGTATTTGGTGTCTCTTTCACATTTTGCTGCATCAAATACTAGAAGTGGAAAGTTATTAGTAACATATGCGCTAGTTTCTTTTGCTAAGAAGTCTCTGTTTGCTTGTAGCTGAGTTACTGCCAACGGATAGTTAGCATTTAATCCACTATCTGGGAATGTTAACGTATCTGCCGAAGCGTCAGTACTTACAACACCATTGTTAATAATATCAAGTATTTCATTAAATCCTGCAAGTACACGACTTCTAAATGTTCCTGACAACTGTGTTTCGTTGGTATTAATAGTGTCTCTTAGATATTCAATAGACTTAACTGTTTGTAATAGTTGTGATCCAACAGCTACCGCAGCATTTGCTCTTTGGTATGCAAGTCCTGCTGTTACTTGATTAAAGTTGGTTCCTATTGCTGCGTCATAACACACAGCTTCAATCATAATACCTACATCTCTAGCACACTTTGCTTCATCATATGTAAAGCTCTGGAAGTTATTTGCAATCCAAATAATAACAGATTCTTTTACATCATCTTTATTACCTTTGATAGTGCTATATGCTTGTTGTAAAACACTAGTTGACCAAGTAACTGATGGTAGTTGTACCGATGGTAGTCCAGCAATGTTTCCTGCTGTAATAACATCTTCGATGATCTGTACCAGTCCTGATAGATCATCAACTTCTGTTGAACTTGCTGGAGTTCCGCTAGTATCTTGTACTAAAACGTTGCCTGGGCTATTTTCAACAACTGCTTCGATAACAATATCGCCAACAACTTGTCCAAGTCTGTTGTATGCTGCTGCTGTTGCTTCTGCTTCGCCTGCACCTAACTGACTTGCTACTCCAACAAAATATGATTGTGCTGCTAGTTGCGTTGCACTGTTGCCGCCATATAAAATATCGTGACATAATGCATCAACAATATATCCAACATCTCTTCTACATTTAGTTGCATCATAGCTTAGTAATGGATAGTTAGCAGTAATCCATCTAATGATTTCTTCTTGGATATATGCTTTGTTGGCAATCAACTGATCTTTTGCTTCAACAGCGTTTGTTGATGGTAGCGTTCCAGGTGTTGGAAATACTAATGCATCTGCTGCATCGTCAGTACTGATATTTCCGTTTTCTAAAATATCAATAATCTCATCCATTGCAGCTTCGGCTCTTGGTTCTGCTGTGTCGCTTAATCCAAGTTTTACTATTTCTTTTTTAAGTTCTCTTAGTGCGCCTGATGTTTGTATTAGCTGATCATCTTGTAAATCTGCGCTACTTGCTCTTTGATATGCAAGACCAGCTGTTACACTGTTATAGTTTGTTCCTAGTGCAACATCAAGTGCAACAGCATCCATTATTAACCCAATATCTCTTTCACACTTTTCTTGATTGTATGTAAAGTCTTTGTAGTTATTTGTAATAAATGTTGCTGCTTCTTTTTGTAAGAATGCTCGGTTTGCTACCATTTGATCTTTTGCATTGATCTGTCCAGTAGTTGCACCAGTTGGGTTGGTCCATGTTAATGTATCTGCAAATCCAATGCCGTTTGTAACAATATCAACTACTTCGTCAAATGCTGCGCCTACGGCTGTTTGTGTTGTTGCATCACTAGCTGTTGCTGTACTTGCTTCGCCTTTGGCAAAGTTAATAGCTGCTAGTGTTTCTGTTAGCTGATCCGATAATACTGCTCCGGCATTTACTCTTAGATATGCTAGTCCGTTGGTTACACTGTTGTAGTTCGTTCCAAGCAATGCATCGTATCCGGCACCTGAAATAATCAGTCCTGTGTCTCTTTCGCATTTAGCTTGATCATATACAAAGTTGTTAGCATTAATGTATGCAATAACTTCTTCTGTTAAAAAGGCTTTGTTTGCAACAAACTGCGAATGTGCGTTAATAAGTGCATCAGCTGCCGGACCTGGTTCCGGATATTCTCTGCCTTCACTCGGTAGTTGGTTAAACTCAATAATATCAAATATATTATCAAATAAGTCAGATACCTTATTCTGGAATGCTGCTTCACCGTTTGCTGCTGCTACAGTCAAACGCTTTGCTTCTCTTAGTGCAATAATGGTTGCAGGCTTTTGTTCGCCATTTAAGTAAGCAACATTTGCACGATTGTAAGCTAGTCCTGCTGTAATACTGTTTTGGTTTGTTCCAAGTTGTGCGTCTCTATATACTGCATCAACCATATATCCAACATCTCTTTTACATTTTTCTTCGTTGTAGGTTAGTGTTGGATTGTTGACTAAGTTATATGCTATTGCATCTGCAATAATAGTCGAGATAACCGAAAGAAGTTTATTCGAAGCATTTACTTGTCCTGCTGGCTCATTTTCTGTGTTTGGATAAGATTTAGTAGGTAAGCCAGCAACACTTTGTGTATCAATAGCACTTTCAACTATTTGCACTAATCCGTCTAATAATGTAGCTTCGATTTGTGTAGCATCACCGCTTGTAAAATCTTGTGTTTCTGCATTGCCTGATGTTTTTGTAACACTAAGTCCTCTGATAATACGTTGTACAATAAATCTTACTCTTGCAAATGAATCTTCAAATGCTTGTTGATTTGTATTAGTAAAGTTACTCCAAGTTACACTTTTAAAGAACCATGTTGTTTCTTGTACTGTTGCATTGTTACCACCATATAAAATATCATATGAAAGAGCATCAACAAAGTTTTCAACATATGCTTCCCATTCTGATGCAGTATAAGTTAGTGTACTATCAAGAGTATCTAGGTAAGCAATAAACTCTGCAACAATAAAATCTTTGTTTGCTTGTAAATGATCTTTTGCATCAATACCGTTTTGTGTAACACCAACACTTTCTGCATATGTAGGCAAAATACCTGTACTATCACCATCGTCAACTACATTAATAATAATATCAAATGCTTCATTGACTCTAGTTACCGAAGTAGGATCTGTGTTAACTTCTGTATATCCTAATACTAACGATCTTAAATAAGCAAAACTTGAAACATAAAGATTTTTAAATCTTGTTCTTGATCTAAATTCTTTTGCTTGTCTAACTATAACATGGTCGCCACCTGTAGCAACATAATAAGAAAGAGCAGTTAAGAATACTGTCATATCTTCGTCAAACCAGGCTTGATTATAACTTAGTTCTGTAAACTGATCATTAATATAAGCAGTTAGTTCTGCAATAATAAAGTCTCTATTTTCTAGAATATTATTTTTTGCTTCAATGATTTCGCCATCTATACTACTTAAATCATTAAACGAGGATTCGATCTGATCTCCAACAAATGGAATGCCAGTACTATCACCTGCTGCAAGTGTGCTAGTAACAATATTAAATCGTTGATCAAGTTCCTCTTTCATTGCAAGATTTGAAGTTAACGCTTTCATTTCGTCACGTGTTGCTTCTAATGCATATATAGTAGGAGCAAGTTGATCAAGAATAACTTTAGTAGAAGTAGCTCTTAAATAACTTTGTGCTGCTGTAGTTGTTTGATAATATGTACCCATAACAATGTCACTAGTTAGTGCATCTATAATACGTCTAACATCGCGTTCGCAGGTTTCTTGATTATATACAAAAGGTTGTTCTGCAATAGTATTTGAAGTAATATAATAAAATGTGTCGTCGCCGTCAAACTTAATAACAGAACCAGTTTGTGGTTTGTCTCGCAAACTTGAAATAGAAATCGTAGAGTTTGTTCTTAGATTTACTGTTCCAGTTGCCTGTAGTGTGGCACCGCCACCTGTAAATGTAATAGTTGGAACACTTTTGTATCCACTACCATTGTCGCTAATACTAACTGCTGCAAGTTCGCCTGTAGTTAAATCAACTTGTGCTGTAGCAACTGCTGTTGTTCCGCCTAGTGCTTCTGGCGCACTGATAGTTACTGTAGGTGTACTAGTGTATCCAGTTCCTGCAAAAGATAATGTTACACTACCTACTGTTGAATAATAGTTTTGATCAGCTGTTGCAGTAGTATATGCTACCGGATAGTATCCATCTGCTACAACACCATTTGTGCCAAAGTCACTAACACTGTTTGAAATACTTAAATACCCACCTTTGGTGGTTAAGAAACCTGTGCTACAAAAAACCGAGAAGCAACTAACAATCTGTGTATAACCAAAGTTAGTAACGTGGAAGCCAATGCCCCCTTGTGAAATCTGTGTAAAAGCATCTGCAACAAAACTGAATACAAGTGATGCTGGGTCATAATCATCGCCATCGACTAAAAGACCACCGCCGCCACCGTTTGGGTTAATTTGTTTTTCTAGTGGAACATTTGGGTTATCTGCCAACAATATTGGCTTTGCACCTGGTGTGATTCCTTCGATTTGAACAGTTTCAAAAGGAATAAATTCAGTACCATCGTTGAGCCAAGGACCGTTCATGTTAGTACAGTTTTGTACATATGGCGATGTTGTAACAAGTGCGCCTGGGCGTATTCTTGCACACCAACCTGGCGCACGTAATCCTCTAAATGTTATCTGATACAAATAACACGCATTGCCCATAAGGAAGAAATCCGATGTAGGATTCTTCGGAAACACTCTAGTATTTCTAAGTTCGCCTTGTCCAGTAACAGTAACAAAATCTCTCAATGTTATTGGATTGTTTTCGTAGTAGTCGCCTGGCGCAACAATAATAGTTGAACCAATTGGAGCTACTTCTGATGCACGTTTTATACTAGCGAATGCGCCATTTTTATCTGCACTTCTACCATCATTGTCGTCGTTTCCATCTTCAGTAACATAGTATACGTTAGTAACCTTTGGACCAGTTGTATCACCTGTGGTGATCATGTTGGCATTTACACGAAACTCCTTGCCCTCGGCAAGGTTCATTTCCATGTCGCCATCAGATGTGAGAATAAAGGTTTTATCCCCTATTTTTCTGCTATGTATCGACTGTCTTTTAATATAACTCATTTACACTTCCAAATAACTTAATGTTGCTGATAGATTTGTTGGCGCTTGTCCTATTAGCATAACTCTGTCTCCTGCTTCCAATATTAATCGTTCTGCTGAGAATGTAAAAGTATCAGCAGCACCAATTTCTAAATCATTTAATATTAAGTTATCGGTTGTTTTAACTGCTCCGTTAGGAATAATATGAACATCAACTTTAGTATCATTACTACCTGTTCCGTCATTGAGACCTGTATTACATATTAGCAGAGTTGTTAATGCAAACTTCTTTTCTGCTGGTACAGTTAAAAGAGTTGTATCTGTTGTTAATATTGCTGCATTTACTATCGCCATTGTTTCTTCCTTAAAAAATAATACTATAAAGCAACGCTTTATTTCTGCTTACAAGTTCGTCTTCGGTACCGTCTGCGTTTATAAAATATAAACCAGTACCGCCATCACCAAGTGTTTTACTATATAATGTACTACCTGCACTCGGTGGGCTTGCTGGCGTTACTTCTTCTGTAAAGTTTAACCAGCCATCAATTTGTACTCTGCCTGTTCCTGATCCTTTTAAGATTATATCACTATTAATACCTGAAGTAGTAACAATATTATCATCAAATCTTAAATCTTCAAACTCAACTCTAGATTGGAAAAACGTAGCAATAATACTTTGGTCAACTGCTATTTCAACTCGACTAGTTCCGCCGCCTGTTTCGGTATCGTATACCTGAACACTTGTCGGATCTAATGTACCTGTTGTTATCTTATCCTGGAAGTTGTATGTAAAATATCCATTTACATAATCAAGCAATCCTCTAGTATTAACTAGTGCATCGTCATTTACAGGAACACTAAGTCCATCGGATTGCGAAGGATCTGGAGTGATATCACTTCCGGTATAAGGCCATATTTGTTTTTCGTAATCAGTAGTACCAGTAACATCAACGACACCAGTGCCACCACCTATCAAATATAAGTTTTGATCTTCAGTAGAAATAATACTACTAGTATGAATACCCGAAAGATTTCCATTTTCTAGTTTGAAAATATACGCACCTTCATTAGCTGGTTGTGCGCCATTTCTTATGGTTTTTAATGTTTCATCATACAAAAATCTTGCATTAAACGCATCAGGTCCACGATCAATAATAATACCAGAAGTTCTACCGTTACCATCGCCGACATCAGTAATCCCGCCGTCTCCGCCAGGATCACCATTGTTGATTGTAATAGTTTTATCATCAACTATTAATTCTGTCGACCCAATACTAGTTTGGTCACCTAATACATCCAAGTCACCATTGATGGTAACTTTACCTGTAAACCCAGTGTCAAGATAAATCTCGCCATCTGTGTTTATAGAGATTGTGTACTTGTCTACACCTATGCGATTAATGCGTTCAGACATTTAAGTTTCCTTAAACTGCTGTTAATACAATGTAATCGTTTGTCGAATCGTTTTCTAATGCCCAAGTATATCTATTACCTGAGAAGTCAGTAGCAACACGTTTTGTGATTTTTGCAAGATTAACTTCGGCGCCTGAGTTTGAACCTACGTAGCCAAACATACGCATTTCGCCTGATGCACTTGGTTCGCCATCTTTAAGAACACAAGTTGTTGTACTTGTTGAATCCTTGATGTTTGGCGAACCTACGTTTGCATCTTGTGTGCAAACAAATGTTTTTGCTCCGCGTTGTTTAACAATAGCACCGTCTGTTCTTAGTGATGCATCGTAAAACTCTACTCTTACACCAGTGTTGCCATCAGCATCGCCGATAACATCAACACCGTTAATATCTTTTTTTAGTGGACGTCCCATTTTGTTTCTCCTTATGACGTTCTAGGTCTACACAGATGGTATTCTGCGTAAGTCCAGTTTTTCTGGCTCTTTTATACCTACACAAGTATTTATCTAAAAGAATAAAATGGGTTATAATGTTCGTAAAAAAAGGCCTACCGCATCAGTGGGTAGACCTTTTAATAATAAAGTGATAGGAAGGGCTCAGTTACACCTCCAACAACCTAGTAAGTACTTTCATACGTTCGGTTGCGCCTAGCATCAAACAGTTACGTTCGAAATACACATCTTCGTGTCTCCACGCTCATGTGCTGCCACTACAGCTACTAGCCAAGTTATCGTCCTTACGAAACGACATTTCCTTGCACTATCTTTTCAAACCCCGTCGGGTTGAAACCTTAAAATCTTTGGTGCGCCTGGAGGGACTTGAACCCCCACGCCGTAAAGCACTAGAACCTAAATCTAGCGTGTCTACCAATTTCACCACAGGCGCATTCGCAAGCTAACCATTGGCTTACACGAGCGTATTGAGCCGCTACACTTACTGGTGCCGCAACAAGGATTTGAACCCTGGACCTACTGATTACAAATCAGTTGCTCTACCAACTGAGCTATTGCGGCTTTATCTTCTTACTCTACAGTAAGGACACCAATCTCCGTGTCCTAGTTCTGTACGACATTCACTGCACGTTTTCATACAGTACTTATTCTAGTATTTCGTCTTCTTGATCAAGTTCGACTTGTAAAGAACGAATCATTTGTTCTTCGATATCGTGTTTATCAATAGTTCCAGTTTCAAGCAACCTTAGCGCATCTGCTGCACTTGACGCTTGTCCTGAACGTTTTAGATACGCACATACTGCAACTAAGTCAGTTCTGTTAATACCTGTAACATCCATTGCTTCCTCAATAAAGACTCTTCCCATTTGTTGTAACCTTTCATTGTTACTTGTTGTTGTATGGAGCGGGTAAGGAGAATCGAACTCCTATCATTAGCTTGGAAGGCTAAGGTCTTACCATTACACAATACCCGCAATTGGCAGAGAGACAGGGATTCGAACCCTGGGAACCTTTCGGTTCGGCGGATTAGTAATCCGCTGCCTTCGACCACTCGGCCACCTCTCCATTTGGCTCCCCAGGATGGGATCGAACCACCGACAAATTGATTAACAGTCAACTGCTCTACCGCTGAGCTACTGGGGAATAAAATATTCTATCTAAATTGTCAAAAAGCGTTGTAAACTTGTTAGCTTACTTAGTTATAATAGCAGTTTATTTAGTTTCTGTCAACTGCTATTTTTATTATTTTAAGATATTTTTTAGTAGTCGTTCTGCATCAGGATATTCTGTCATCTCTGCTACAATATTGTCTACTGCATTGATACGAATCATTTCTTCTGTAGCCGCGTGTTCTGGGCTAGGCTGATAGAAAGGATTGTAGCTGGTAGGCAAGTAGGGCTGTGTCCAGCTAGTGTTAAACACCATACCATCAAAACGTTTGTTAAAGTCATCATTGTTCATAATCTGTCTCCAAATACTAACACTTGTGTGTTAAAAGAAATTGAAATTCTCATTTCACTGCTGTTGTTCGGCATAACATTGTGGCCTAACCAGCTAGGAAAAAATAAAACGTTTTGTTCAACTGGTGGATACAAGCATCGAGTATAAGCAACTAATTGTCGATTATCTTTAAATAACTCGCAATTTAAATGATATTCATGTGCAACAATTGGACTTCTAAACATAATACTTCCGCTGTCGTCTTGATTACACTTAACATAGTATACTCCTGAATACGCAGAACCAGGATGAGTATGCACATCGTTATAACTATTTTGCTCGTTGACATTGATCCAAATATTACTAATATCTAGTTCTACGTTATCTTTCATCCCTGCATCTGTTTTTAAAACATGTAATTGATTTCTAATTTCAGAAAATAGTTCTTGTAATTCAGGAGTCTCAATGTCTAAATCGTTACTTTGCCAGCCTCCGATATTCGACACTGTTCTTCCTGCATCGCTATCTCTTAAAAATAAACAATATTCTTTAATTTTTTCATTGTCAACTTTATTAAGATATTCGCTACTAATGGGCGACGGAAACCAAAAATCATGTATCATACTTTTTAATTACTTCGCCCGAATTGTAACTTCAACTGGAATACGATCACCTACACGATAGTTGTTGTATGTAAATGTACTGCCTTGAATACCTCGCCATTCATAACGAATAGTGTAGTTTTTGATTTCTTCTTGTGTTTCGTAGTATGTCACGTTATTGCAAGTTTGTTCTTCACGATAGCCGATTATTTGCTGTTGTTGTGTTGCTCGCTTGTTGGCAACATCAGCGCCAATAATAGCACCTAATACAGTTGCAGCATCTTTACCACTGCCGCTGCCTACTTGATTACCAATTGCGCCGCCAATGATAGCACCTACAATAGTGTCACCTGTGCTTGCTTGTCCGTTCTGCACATTGCCGTAGATTGGCACTTGATTTACTCGACAGTCTGTACGGTAGCGTGGAACTTGGACATTTTGATAGTTAGGTTTTACTGCGGTAATAGTTGCATATTCATCTGCACTTGCAGAAGTAGCAAAACTCATTGAGCCAATAACTGCAACAGTTGCTAACAATTTATTCATTGTCTTCTCCATAAATTTAACTTACTAATACAGTATAGCACTATTATGTGTCGGTGTCAACCGAATTATACCAACTTTGTTCGTATTCTTCTACAATATTTACCGCATTAATACGGTCGTAACGGAAACTGCGCCAGCCTTTTGCGTTTACGTCCCATACGCTTACAACAGCGTCCGATATCTCTCGAACAGCCTTTTGACTCATAGTGTCTGTTTTAGTAGCACGTGGTTTCATGTCTTCACGCAGTGTACAAGTCATTACACGCTTGTCACCGTTGAGTTTAGTAAAGTCAACTACTACTACGTTTTGTTCCAGTTGGAACTTTAGATCCGCTTTTGTCGGAATTCCCTTTAGTGTTGCTACTGTATCTCCAACTTCTGTCATAATTATTTCCTTTTAGTTGTACAAATTTGTTCTGTCGATATTAATATTAAATGCCAAACTCATTCTTTCACTATCTGTAGTATTCATATCTACAGTGTGATTTAACCATGCTGGAAAGAGTATAAGCATACCTTCAATTGGTTGAAATCCTACATCTACTTCTTTAACAAATGTTTGACTAGCTGCTAATCCAGAGTTAGGATTTAAGAATTTAATAGCACCGTCTTTTGTATTAGTTTGATAATAATAAACGCCTGCAATGTCAAACATTCCGTGATTATGCAAAGTTGTAATTTCTCCTTTTCCTGTCTTAGTCATCCAAGATTGAATAATATTATAATCTAAGGTATAACCGATACATTCGTCGAGATATTCTTTTACGCAGGTTTTAATAAAGCTTTTTAAACAAACTAAGTTATATTGTTCTATAATATTACTTTGAAATGTTATGTCACTTAACTTATGATTATTACTGACCCATCCTTCGTTTTTACTAAACGTTAAATCTTTACACATATCTCTAAGTTCGTTTTGTATACCGGCAAACTTTAGTGCATCAGCTTGCCGGTGTAATACAGGCGTAGGAAAAAAATGATATATCATTATCTCTTATCAACTACCATGTCAGCAAGCCCATATTCAACTGCTTCTGCTGCTGTTAAGAATGTGTCAAACTTCATAGTTTCAAACAATTCTTCATACTCTTTACCTGCTGAGTTGTGCTTAACATACAATTCAGTAAGACGCTTGTTGATCTTCTTGCTTTCTTCCATTGAACGTACAGCATCTTCGAACTGTAGTTCTTGTACATGTACACTACCTGACGTACCACGTGTGCCAGAGCTAACACGGTGAATCATTGTGCGGCTTTCTGGCAACACTACTCGCTTGCCTGCTGTACCTGCTTGTGCAAGGAACGATCCCATCGAGCAGGCTTGACCCATTACAATAGTACGCACATCTGATTTGATGTATTGCATAGTATCGTAAATAGCCAAGCCTGCTGTCACGGCGCCGCCTGGACTGTTGATGTACAAATTAATATCTTTGTTAGGATCTTCTGATTCTAAGAACAACATCTGTGCTACAATCAAGTTAGCCATGTTGTCTTCTACTGGACCGTTCAGCATGATGATACGATCTTTCATCAAACGGCTGTAAATGTCATACGAGCGTTCGCCGCCCGCAGTTTGTTCAACTACCATAGGTACTAGTGGCATTTATATTTCTCCTATTTTATTTTCTTTAACTAATTGTATTAGCTTCTTATTATATTTCTTTCTTAAGAAACTATCATAGACTTCTTTTAAAGGCATATTGCCTTGTGACTTTGCAAACTTCAAACTTAAACAACGTACAATTATCTGTTGTATATCTGAAGTATTATTAAACTCGTACATACGAATTTTTTGATCAGTGTACAGTCTCAAATAGCTGTAAACGTCTCCTCGTTTAAAATCATATACAACTTCTTTTTGTGTTGAGTTTACAATAAATGCTAGATTAATTGGCCTAATCCATTTACCGATATCATATTCACCTTGCAGCACATTTGCGTTTTGTGTTAAACTATTAACGTGCATATAAGGGTGTATTTGACTAGCTATGCACGATTGATCTGCAAAAAATAATGTGCCTAGTTGTATTTGTACTACTCCACTTTTATCAGTGGGGTTTACAAAATATGTCTTTACAAGATCAGGATTGTCTGAATCTATTTCTCCGGTAGATTGATTTATTTTAATTTTAAAACTAAAAGGAAATTTAAGTGCATATGTATTTTTAATAGTATCCGTAAATGCAGGGCATCTTACATAATTACTTAATGTTAGCTTCGATGGAATATTTCGACTTAACGGTTCTGGAGGCAGATATGCCATTGACATATCTGCTTTAGGAGAAACTAAGTTGTTCTCTGACTTAACTATTTCATCGTTGGAGTAGTACAGATTCATCTAGTATTCTTTGTATTAAATTCTTGTGGGCCGTCGGTAGTAAATTCCATACCAAGCGCATTGCCTACGTATACTTTACCATTCCAGCGGAGGTGTATTTTAGTGTTTGCAACAAATGCATCAAGAGATTCGTTTGTTCTAACGTTGTCAACTTCGCACTCAACTTCTTGCTCGTTGCGAGTGTTTTTAAGCATTGCTGTCTTGCCGAAATAACTGTCCATATCTACCTCAAGTTTGCTATTAATTTAACTTATTATAGCAAACTATCGGGTAGTTGTCAAGCGATTAAACGCCTTTTAGTATGTTATCTGCACCTTTGAGTTGCAGATTAAGAACAAAGTTTTCGACTAACAGTTTGGTTGCAGTTGCTAGTATTACTGGTATCATATCATCTTTCTTCACTTCGTTGAACTGTTCAAGAAGTTGAGATGCCATCATTTGATATGCTTGCTCTTCTGTGATATGAAGCATACCCCAATCAATAGGGTCCGACAGTTCGCACTCCATTGCAAGATCTACTAAAAAGTCTACGTCTTCTGTTTTAACCATTATTGTATTACCGCTTGTTCGCCGTGCCCGTTTGGATCTATACCAAACTTTTGTACACACATATTTACAATTCCTTCGGGAATATCTTGGTCTTCCATTGTCTCTGGAACCCATATACCTTTAAGGTTCCCGTCACATCCTACAATTAATCCGTAGTCAGTGGCTTCTAGTGATTTCTTAAATTCTAGTGTTATTTGTTTGTGACTCATGGTATTCTCCTAGTTGTAATAATTGCTTTACTCGGAGGATTCGTGTCGTACAAACTCTCCGTCTTGGATCTTAAATACGTCTACATCGTGCGCACCTGATCGGATATAAGCACGACCACCGTCAATCATCTTGCCTTCAATTACTTTGTAATCATGTCGATGTTGACTGTAATAGTATTTACCTTCAACTTCAATCATTCCGAACTCTAGCGACTCGATTTGATCAGCGTTTGTGATCATCATTGTTGGCTTATCTTGATGGAAGTGATTAGTATACAATCCAAAGTAACGATTACCAAACTCAGGATGTGGAGTAGCACGATAGAATACATCCATCGCTGCTGTACCGGCGTTTGCTGCACTTGTGCAAACATACTTTACTTCTACACCATCTTTTTCTGTATAGAGCTTTTCTACTTCTGCCGTGTCAAACAACGGCTCGTGCTGTATATTCATCTTCTCTTACCTTCTTAGCGATAGTTTTGTGAATACCTGGATTAACTCTCAGTACGTGTGGCATCATTTCATGCCTAATATAGTTACGAGTATAACACGTATCAGTGTTTGTGTCATCCTCTTTATGTGCTACGCCTTTTAAATCTGCCCAAAGTTCTAAATCACGCTTGCGAGTCATACGAAACGGACGGACGACATTCTTGTTAGCATATGGAATAATCTTGCCAGTGCCGTGCATACTGCTCCACACCCAAGTTTCTACACAGTCGTCTAGATGATGTCCTGTTACAACAGTGCCGTTGATACTGTGAAAGAACTTGTAGCGTTCGTTGCGCCAGTATTCTTCTTGACTTTCGTCGTCGCGTTTTGCTCTACCAATAGTGCCGTACATAAAGCCACAGTCATATTTCTTTACTTGTACACTTACATGATTGAGTGCTTCGCGGCTAGTAGCTGTACTGTGGTCAAAGAACACTACAGTTACATCGTGATTATTACTTAGAAAGTCTAGCGCAGCCATGCTGTCTACGCCGCCGCTACATGCAACAAATAGTTCTCTCGGTAGTTTGCCTTGCAGTTTAATCATTGGAATAACATGTACAACATAATAAAAATAGGAATACCACTAAGCATTACCATACCAAAAATTGCCTTGCCAAGTTCGTGCTCATCATCATTCATCTTTTGCATCCCATTTAAGAATTTCAAGTTCGCCATTATCGCTTTTGCGTACACGGAGAAACCCGTTGTCAATCAGTGTATCAATTGTTGCTTCTGTAGCATCGAGAAAGTTCTTTTTTAAGAACAAATAATATGTTGCCGCTGATCCTGCTACATATGCTCCAAGCAACCATGACATAATTTCAATAGAAATATTCATTTAATTAACTCTCTTTACAATTAAGTTTTCCATTCCAATACCAGTGTATGCACTAGCACTACCATGTTTGTTAAATGCTGCTACCTTTGCGCCATTCTCTGAGACACTGTATTCGTATCCTAAGAACGTGCCTGTGTCAGTGTGTATTTCCCATGTAAAAATCATATTACAACCCTTCAAATAAGTCAAAAGGGCTAGATTTTTCGTCTAAGTAATAGGTTGTTACTGCATTATTTGTATAAAAATTAATTTCTTTTACTTTTACAAAAGAACAATCTCTACCTACTTCGGCAATGTCATTGACAATATCAAATAATTCATCATCTTTGATATCATATAGTTCTTTTTGCCCCTGGCTACCTTTTACAGACTTTTCTGCAAGCAACCTTTCTGCGGTTTTTTCTAAAGTGTGAGTATCAAGATTAGACTCAACAATAATTTCTGCATAGATTCTAAAGTCAACTCCGGGTTGATTACGCCCACGCATTAATGCTGTTTTAAATTTTCCTCTGCCAACTTTCATAAGTCCGCGAGCAGATACACCAGTTTCAAAATCTATTATATGAGCTCGACCGAAGTAGAGTAAATATTCTTCGTTGCCTGCTGATTCAAGATTGCTTCCTGTGAACCCTTCTGCAAACCTTTTTTGACGTGCTTCCTGATATCCAATACCTTGCATTTCTTTATACCTTATAGAGTTTTACGTAGTTTAGGCGTGTTTCGTCTGCGCTAAACAAACGATTCTTTGTGTGCGATTTGACCTTAGCCTTGATACGCTTGCGATCACCTACAGCGTGTTCAAACTTGTTCATAAAGCTAACAAGGTTGCCGTCTGTAGTAACGCAAGTGTAGTTGTAGCTTTCCCACTGACTGCTGTAACGCTTGTCCAGTACCTCAATCACAGTTTCTACTTTTTCACCCACAGGCTCAATGTGTTTGCTGTCACGGTACTCAACACGGATAGTTTTTGTCAATCCTGTTTCGTGTTGGTCACGAGCAATAAACTCTGGAGCAAATGCAATACGACCCATAGCTGCAATCTTAACTTCGTCTACAACACTTGCTACAGCATCACCTGCTGCAATACGACCCATAGCTGCAATCTTAACTTCGTCTTGTGACAGTTCTTTAACCATGTCTGCTTTGAAGCCGTCCAAGTCACCTAACCCCAGCATCACATAACGCTTCATCCACTTGAGTGCTTCTTGTACGCTAGCATAGTCTGCTTCAGTAGGCTCAAACATTTCAAAGTCTTCTGGAAGGTACTTTGCGTCTGCTGTATCCAGCTTCTTTTCCCAGTAGTAGCGCACAAGACTCTTGTTGTCAAACTGTGTCTTGTTTTCATCACAGCTAAAGCGACGAGTGTCTTTGGTATAGGTGTTGCTGTTGATACGGTATGCAGCGTATGCGACAGCAAGTGCTTC
>Ga0209716_1001008_pt1 | contig 23124 bp, 30 predicted proteins | sample COGITO_mtgs_1205_FD_184811 | JGI IMG/M metagenome (GOLD analysis project Ga0209716, IMG submission 184811) | Pelagic marine microbial communities from North Sea - COGITO_mtgs_120531 (SPAdes) (version 2) | ecosystem: Environmental > Aquatic > Marine > Epipelagic ...
CAAGAACGTAACTCACGGCGAATCCAATTATTAGAGAAATAAATGACGACATTAAACCAATTATAAAATACTCTTGTATCCATAAATATGAAATTTTTTTTGGGTTCGCACCCAATATTTTAAAAATAGCTACTTCATAAAGTTTATCTTTTTTACTTACATCCAATATTCCAGATAATACAATAACGCCTGAAAGAAGTGTTAGAAAAGCTATAGCATTGATAATAATAATTAATAAATTGAGTATTGACTTAACAGCCTTATAACTTTCCTCAACGGATATAGTAGATACATTAGAAAACTGAGAAACTATCTGTTCTATTAAATTATTATTTTCAATCTTATTTTTTGATTTTGTTGTTGCAATCCAAGTATGAGGTGCACTCTCTATATTACTTTTGCTTAGGATGAATATAAAATTAATATTCATATTTTCCCAAATAATTTCTCTTGTATTAAAAACTTTAGCTTCAAAATTTCTACCTAAAATATTGAATGTTATTTTGTCTCCAATATTTATATTGAGGCCTTTAGCTATTTTATGTCCAATAGAAACTAGAAGAGGTCCATCATAATCATGAGGCCACCACTTACCAGTAAGTAGTTCGGTTCCCTGTGGTAATTCATTTGTCCAAGAAAACGCTCTATCTCTTTTTAACACCCATTGAACATCCTTATTAACAATCAAACTTTCTACTTTGATATTATTAATTTCAGTAATCCTACCTCTTAACATTGGCTGTGCATTTAAGTTAATATTACTAATGGATTTTGACGCCATTAAATTAATTTCTTTAATTTGATTAGGCTGTATATCAATTAAAAAATTATTAGGTGCCTCTTGATTTAAAGTGTTGGTTATTTTTTTACCCAAACTGTCTTGAATTATATTCAAAGTTATTAGTAGGATCAAACCAACACTGAATGAAATAACAATAGGTTTTGCAAATGAGTTTCTTACAAGAATGGAATTTCTTACTATTTCAATTGAAGAACCAGTTTTAAATTTAATTGTCTTAAATAACTTAAAAAACAATGAGGTTAATGCTTGCAATATTAAAAAAGAAATTAATATAGAAGCAATAATATAAAAGGATAATCTGAAATCATTTGTTAAATTAGTTATTAAAAAACATAACAAACATACCAATGTAAGGATTAAGAACTTAATTTTTTTAGAATAAAAAATTAAATTGTTATTAGCAGACAGTCGCAGAAGTTGTATTGGTTTTATTTGATAGGTTTGAGATATAGGAATAATTGTAAATAAGATACATACTATCATGCCAAATGAAAAGCTTATGATAAGTGGCTTAACAAAAATAGATGGTTCAAACAAATTTATTAAATTAGAACTTATTAATGGAGACAATAAAAAAGGAATGGACGCTCCAGCTAATAATGCAGGAATGATGCTAGCTAAAAATATAATTATAATTTGAAAGAAATATATTGTAAATACTTGTGAATTTCTTCCTCCTAAAGATTTTAAAACTGCTATATTTTTAATTTTTTTTATCAGATAACCTTTAACACCATTGGAAATCCCAATACCAGATATTAGTAAAGCTATTAATCCAACTAATGAAATAAACAAAGATGTTTTTTCAACAAAATTATTAAAATTATTTGTACTATTTTTGATCCCTCTTATTGTTATATTGGTTCCTTCTATTAATTGACTTAATCTAGATAAATTTATTTTTTTATCAGATGGTATAAATTTAATCTTATGTTTCACTAATGATCCAGGTATAATTAATCCAGATTCGTTCAGTGCTTTATTTGTTATAAGCAACCTAGATCCAAATGTTGCAAATGAAAGCATTCTGTCTGGTTCTTTTTCAATTATACCATTAATTTTAATTTTAATATTTCCAAGGTACAGAAAATCTCCAATATCAATATCTAATTGTTTTTTTAGAGATTTATCTATTAAAACACCGTGCACACCCTTACTATCAAATAAAAGTTCTTCCAATGAATGATTTGGTGAAGTTTCAGCTTTACCTATTAAAGGCCAATTTGAATCAACGGCTTTTAATTCTACAAGTCGACGCTTTATTTGAGAGTTCTCATTGGAAGTAAGCATGGTTCTTAACTCAACAATTTGTGAGATCTGTCCATTAACTTTTAACCATTCTATTATGTTTTGAGGGAATGCTTGATAAGTGGTAGATAATTCAAATTTACCTCCAATCAGCTCAGTACGTTTTTTATTAATTTCAGACTTAAGGTTTTCAGATAAACTTCCTACAGCTGAAATTATAAAAACACCTAAAAATATTGAAGTGATAACTATTTTAAATTCATTAAAAGATCCTCTTAGTTCTCTTAAAGACAGTTTTAAAAAAATGTAGTTGTTTAAAAATAGTACGTTTAAATTAGACATGTTAAATAATTAAACCATTGTCTAATTCTATTTTTGTATCGCATAGGTTTGCTAGAGATAAATCATGAGTAACAAGAATTAAGGTGGAACCAAAATCTTTTTGAAGTTTAAAGATTAATTTTATAACCTCTTCACTATTTTTTTTATCTAAATTTCCAGTAGGTTCATCAGCAATTAAAATTTCTGGTGACGATACCAAAGATCTTGCAATTGCTACTCTTTGCTGTTCTCCACCTGATAATTGATGAGGGTAGTGGTTAAGTCTATTTATTAGTCCAACAGATTTTAATAATTCAGCACCTTTTTTATTATCATAAAATTTTCCAGAAATTTCATTTGGCAAATTCACATTTTCTAAAGCCGTCATTGAAGGTAGCAAATTAAAAGATTGAAAAATTACACCCACATGATTTGCTCTATATGTTGCCAGATCATCTTCTTTAAGTTTATGTAATGGTTCGTTTTTAAAAAGAATTTGGCCTTTAGTAATAACTTCTAAACCAGCAATTGTCATTGCTAATGTTGACTTTCCAGCCCCACTTTGTCCCATAATACTAATACTGGTTTTTTCAAATATTTTTAAATTAATGCCTTTTAAAATATGAACAATTTCAGCATTACTTTTTAAGTGTACATGAATATCATATAACTCAATAATTTTTTTATTTTTTATATTCATAAATTTATTTTACTTAACACGGTAATATTTTCTGATTGAATTTTTTGTAGATATAATCATTTAAAAGGTTATTAATTAAATATGAATTATATAATAAAACTAATATTTACAATAATTTTCTTTTTATCTTTTTCTATAACGATAGCTTATACGAAATCTTTAAACGTAATAGTGTTAGGTGATAGTTTAGTAGCTGGTTACGGCTTATTAAAAAATGATGGCTTTATTAACCAATTACAAAACAAAATAAATTCTAATAATATTAAGTTAAACTTAGTAAACGGGGGTGTGTCTGGAGAAACCTCATCAGGATTAATGAACAGATTAGAATGGGTTTTAGAAGAAAAGTTTGATGGAGTTATTGTTTCTATTGGTGCTAATGACGCGCTTAGAGGAATTAACCCTAAATTAACATTTCAAAATATAAATAATATTTTAAATTATTTAAAAAAAAAACAAATACCATCAATGTTAATTGGTATGAAAGCTCCTAATAACCTTGGTAAGCGTTATGTGAATAAGTTTAACAGTATATATCCAAATTTGGCTAAAATTTACAAAGTTTCCTTTTATCCTTTTTTTTTAAAAGATGTAGTTTTAGTTCCTTCATTAAATCAAAATGATATGATACATCCTAATAAAAAAGGTGTTAAAAAAATTGTTGAAAATATTTATCCCTATTTCATAGACTTTTACAAGACCTTTAAGGATAATTAAGGCTTCAATATTATAATGTTAATTATTTTAAATTGACGCTGATTGAGCCTAATTTGCCATAATCAGCTTTTATAGTATCACCTATTTTAATTGGAATTGGTTTAGCGCACGTTCCAGTAGAAACAATCATGCCTTTATCTAAAGTAATGTTGTTCTTTGATAATTCATTTACTAACCAAGTTAAGGCAATTCTAGGGTCTCCTAAAACATTTGATCCAACTCCTTGATGATGAACATTATTTGAATTAGATATTACAACTTTGTGTTTAGACAAATCTATCATTCTCCAATTATTTTGATTTGGTGGCGCAATTACAAATTGATGGGCACATGCATTGTCAGCTATCAAGTTAAACTCACCTATTGAAGAAAAATTTTTAAAACGAGAATCTGGTAATTCAATAGAAAGATGCAACGTGTCAACTGCCTCCATAACTTCTTCAAGATAATATTCAATCTTTTTAGGTTCTAATGTTTTACCTATTTTGAAAGCAAATTCTGGCTCAGCTACTGCCATTTTATTGTTTCCGAAATCTATTTCATCGTTAGGTTGGAATACTTTATCTTTTAAGATTCTACCAGCTAGGGGACCTGATACACCTATATGTTTTTGACCTTCAAGGCTAGTGGCCGCAATTTTCCATCCAATAACACTCATATTACTGTAATATTCTAGATTTTTTTGAATTTCATATGCTTCTTTTCGTGATTTTGGTGAAACATTTCTAGGAAAATCATCTATTTTATTCCCACTTTCCCAAGAATCCCAAATTAATCTTGCTGCTTTCATAAAATATTCTTTCAATTAAACTATTTAAAAGTTTGTTTTTAAAACCATACTTTAATTAAGTTAACTTATTTTTTTCCCAAACAGTTATGTCTTGAGCAATTGGAGGTAAAGAGGTTTGCCCTAACATTTCAGCAATTATACCCCTATGATATCCACCATGCATTACTAGATGTGTTATTATCATTGACCTACTAATGTTGACACTATTCCCTCCTATTAAGTCACATTCTACAGTCTCTTCTAATTCTGTTGAAGACAAATTAATTGTATATTTCTTAATTATTTCTTCCTCATTCTTTTTAGCTAACCAAAGTTCTTCCATATCTTCAAATAATATAGTCTGCAAATTATTAAAAGAATGCTTCTCTTCTTTCATGTTTGCTAACCAAACTTTATCAATGACTAATAGATGATTAAGAGAATTCCGAATGCTATTCATAAAAGATTGATGCTGTTTTTTAATTTCATCAATAGGAAGTTTTATTATGACTTTAAAAAATTCATCATTAGCCCAGCTATTATAATCCAATAAATTAAGTAAATAAGCTTGATTATGCATTAATTTTTTTTCCATATTAAATACTTTATTTAAAGTAATAATTTATTTTTTATTATTTAAATTATTAAAAAGAAATTTGAATAGATTATTTTTATTGTTATTTTGAATATTCCATCTCTTTTTTAAAAGCCTATAAATTATTACGCAACCAAGACCCATTAAAAGATATAAATATGCTGTCAGATTTTCCATTTATCAATCTATCAATTTAATTACTAATTAAATAACTTCATATTTTAAATAAAAGAAGTCAAGTTATCTCCTAAAATCCTAATAATGTGGCGGGGTTTCATTCGAACTTTCTAAAGATGCTTGATTATTATATTGTGAATTTTGAATCTCAAACTTTAGTTTTTTTATATTAGACTTAAGTTCTAATATTTCTTTTTGTTGATTATATATTTCTTGACTCATGTTTAACATATCGTTTTGAATCAGAGTGATTTTTTCTTCAATATTCTTTATGTTTGAATTCATATTTCTGCCTATAAATTATTTAAACTTTTTTTTCTTTAAACATATTTTTTATTTAATACTATTTAAATGATTTTATTCAAAAATTTTTAAATCTAACAATGAAATTATTTAAATTATATGATACTTAACTTAAATGAAGATAATTTTTGGCATATTTTTATTTTTTTGCGTATTAAACATTGCTATGTACTCAATGTCTTTTTTTGGCTAAGTTGAACTTTCCAATCAGGCCCTGTCATACATAATCCTAAACCAATACCTGTTAAAGCTAATCCGAAAGCCACTCCATAAAAAATAGAATTTATAGGCCAGGAAAAAGTTATAGAAAAGTAACAAACAAGTGAAACAGACAATAACCTTAAAATACCAACTATGACAGGAAAGAAAATTTTACCTAGACCTTGACTTGCAAAATATAAAGTTTGTCCTGCAGCAAATAAACAATAGAAAGGTCCTGCAATTCCTAAATAAAGTATTGCAAACTGCTTAGATAAAAAATTAGTTTGAAATAAATTTAACCATACTTCTGGATAAAATGTAACAGTTAAGCCAATGACTCCAACAATAAAAAATGAAATTGTTGCACCTACCCAAGCAATTTTTTTTGCTCTCATTATTTGTTTTGCACCAACATTTATTCCAACGCTTACAGTTAGAACTGATCCAATTCCAAATACTAGTGGGGTGATTATTATCTCTAATCTACTTCCTAGACTATAACCTGCAAGAGCTTCGATGCCATGATGACTTAACGATGCAGTAACGACTGCAACTGTTCCTGCAATAGTGACGCTATTAATTAACCCTCCAGCTCCAACATTCATTATATCAAATATTGATTTTTTATTTAAATTATAAGGAATCAGTTTAATATTTTTTTGTTTAAATTTAATATAAATAAATAAATAAAGTACCATAAAAAAGTGTGAAATTACCATTGCTATAGCAGGACCTAAAATTCCAAAGCTTGAAACTCCAAACCAACCCAATGTCAATGTTCCAGCTAATAAAATTTGGGAAAAACAACCTGTTATTTGTACTCTTGCAGGAACAATCACATCACCAACACCCCTTAAAATTGCAGACAGTGTATAAAGCAGCCAAACAAAAAGAGAGCCTCCAAAAGCAATTTGTGAATAAGCAATTGCTCCATTTAAAACAAGGTCTGTACCACCCATCGACAAATAAACTTGTTTAGGAAAAAAAACAAAAATCACTGTATAAAATACAGAGAAAATTACAGCTATAATTACTGCATGCCAAGCAGCTGAATTAGCACTTTCGTTTAAACCTGCACCAGTAAACCTGGATATTGATGAAGTCGTTGCTCCTCCTATTGCCCCAGCTGACATCATTTGCATAAGAGATATAAAAGGAAATACTAAAGCTAAACTGGCAAGTGATATGTTACCTAATTGTGAAATAAAATATACATCAGCTATTATAACTAATGGCATAGAAGAAACACCCAGGAAATTAGGTAATGAAAGTTTAGTTAACATCTTTAGAACAGAACCGTCTAATATCATAGCTATATTACTTGTCATAAACTAAACTTTATATTTGTGAAAAGATTGTTTTGGATTTAAATGGGAACATCAGGACATTTACCTTCGGATTTTAAGGTTTCAAATGCTCTAAGAGTGTGTTCAATTCCCTTTTGAACAGAGACAGAAGTATAATCACCAACATATTTTCTTAAAGGAAGATCGTCTAAATCTGGTGGAAACGGCAATGGCTGTCCTTCACAAGTCACAGACGAATTAGGTTTTAACTCTTTTATTAATTTCAATCCATTTTCTATTGTTTCACAGCTTCCATTTAGATTAAAAACATTAGATCCAACCATATCGTTGCTTACAGATGTAATAAAAGCTAAAGCTGCTTCTCCTGCATATAACCAACTATATTTTCCAGTATATGGTATCTTATAACTCTTATCTAAAACTGCTGCTTGAATTGCCACTGTATTTTTAGAACTCATTCCTTGATCCCTTGCTAATCCATAAACTATATTTGGCCTGATTCCTATTGATGGAACTTGCCAATCAGCCCAATAAACAAAAGCAGTATGTTCGTTAGCCAATTTATAAGCGCCATAAAGTGTCTCTTTCCATGGACCTTTTGGAGGCATACCAAGAGCAGCTACTGATGAAGCATAAACTGTTCTTTTTATATTTGCCTCTTTGGCTATTTCTAGAATATTTATGGTCCCTTCAACATTAACCCTAGCTCCTAAAGCAGGGTTAGCCGCACAAAAAGGAACTTGAAGGCCTGCTAGATGAATAATTGCACTTGGTTGATAGCTAAGTATTATTTTTTTTAAAGAGTTCAAATCAGTTATATCACATTTGTGCCACTTAATTTTAGATGCTTCTTTACCTAAAAGTAATTCCAATCGATTTCTTTCTTCTGACAAATCAATTGCAACACAAGGAATATTTGATCTATGCAGAATTGCTAATATCCAGCTTCCTATACACCCACCAGCACCAGTAACAATAATAGGAGCGGTGAATTGATTTTCATTAATCAAGAAATCATTTGTTAGAAAATCTAAATTCATAATTTATCCTCTTCAAAAAATAATAATTAAAACTATATAACATCTTTTACAAATTTATTTACATCTGAAGCTAATTCTTTGGGTTTCTCCATTGCAGCAAAGTGTCCTCCAGAATTGTGTTTTTCCCAAAGTAAAATGTTTTTATAAAATTGTGAGGCAAGACTATTAGGTGGAGAGAAAATTTCTTTTGGAAATTCACTATAACCCATTGGAACCTTAATAGGATTATCAATATCTATTGGCCAATCAGATCTATGACGAGCATAGTAAGGCCAGAAAGAGGCTCCAATACAACCAGTTATCCAGTATAAAGAAATGTTTGCAAGCATTGTATCTATATTTATATGAGAAAATAATGAACCTTTATTGTCTGTCCATGTATAAAATTTTTCACTTATATATGAACACAAAGCAACAGGCGAAGCGTTTAAAGCATGTGCTAAAGTGAAAGGTTTTGTTCCTTGTATTTGTTGGTAACCAGTTTCATATTTCATGAAATATCTAAGCTTTTCATAATAATTTTCTTCTTCAATGTTATTAGGTTTATTATTCAAACCTCTTGGTAAAGGTAATAAATTTAAATGAATTCCCATAACTTCTTTTGGTACATTGACAGCCATTATAGAAGCAATAAAAGAACCTAAATCACCTCCTTGAATAAAATATTTTTGATAATCAAGGGTTTTCATTAACTTAATGAAATGTTTAGAAATCCCATTTAAATCAAGAGGTTTTTGTTTTGGAGAAAAAGAAAAACCCACATTTGGTAAAGAAGGTATTATAAGATCAAAAGCAAGATGATCTTTTAAGTCATTTTTGTCAGGACTTGTTAATAAAGGAATTAAGTCATTGAATTCGAATATTGAACCAGGCCAACCGTGAATTAATAATAAAGGTATAGAGTTTTTATGATTAGATTTTATGTGTAAAAAATGTGTTTTTACATTATCATATTGAAATACATATTGATTAAACTTGTTGAGCTTTTCTTCTTCGTTAGTCCATGAAAATTTATTTTTCCAATAATCTAAAATATAAGAAAGATCATCAAAAGATATACCTGCCTGATCATTATAATCAGGAGCCCAATTAATAATTCTGTTTTTAGAGATTTGGTTATTTAAGTCATAAATAATTTTAGGATCTATTTTACAAACAAATTTTTCCATCCCAGTAACACCTTTGATTTGAAGTTTATTAAATGCTATTAATTATCAAGCAGTCAACAAATAATTAAGTTAAGATTAACTTCTGAGTAAAGCTCTCAAAAAAATTAATGATCAATTTTAACAACAAAAAACATTATTTTTATTATTTGAATCATAACAAAATTGGTCTACCTAATTAAAAAATTGAAAATTAATTTTAAGTAATTTTTAAAGTGTTATATATATATATTTATGAAAAAACTAATCGTCCAAATATTTACATTTTTAAATCTAATTTTGTTTATAAATTTTTCATCATTAGCTGACACGTTTGTATACTCTGGAGGTTGTTTTTGGTGTACAGAAGCTGACATGGAAAAATTGGAGGGTGTATCAGAGGTTGTAAGTGGCTTCACAGCTGGAACAACAAAAAACCCTAAGTATATTCAAGGTCAATGGGGAGATCACCGAGAAGCTGCTTTGGTAACTTATGATCCTCAAAAAATTAATTTTAAAGATCTTGTTATTCACGTTTATAAGACAATAGATTACGAGGATAATGAAGGTCAATTTTGTGATAGAGGAAGGTCTTATACTCCAGCAATTTATTATAAAACGAATGAAGAAAAACAAACTATTTTATCTGTAACACCTAAATCATCCATTGTGCCTATTGAAAAAGAAAGTAAATTTTACCCTGTTAGGTTAGAACATCAAGATTATTACAAGAAACAGACTTATAAATATGAATATTATAGATTTTTATGCAGACGAGATAAGAGAATTGAAGAACTAAATAATTAAAATGATTATATCTTAGCTGTATTTCTTAGTCCCCTAGGGTCAACCCAGCCAATTAACCCATCATCTCTTTTATAAATCATGTTTAATCCGCTATGTTTTTTGTTACGGAACATTAATGCCGAAATATTACCAAATTTCATTTTATTCAAAGCGTCATTAACAGATAGCTCTTCAATTTCAGTATTTAATTCTGCAAATATCATTGGTTCGTCATCTATCATATTATCTTGCTTCGTATTGAGCAGTGGGGGTTCATTAATAATCTGAAATTGAGCTTCTAATAAATTTAACTTTTCTAAACTTTCATTATTTTTAAAACTTTTTAGTTTTCTTTTATATCTTCTTAATTGTTTAGATAATTTTTCAATTGTTTCATTAAAAGCTAGCTTTGCAGTCTGTCCATTAGACTGAGCTGTAAACTCCATTTTTTTGTTGATGTGAACTATTACAATTATGTAAAATAATTTGTTTTTCTTTGAAACACTTACTATTGAAGAAATAGGGTTTTCGAAATATTTATGAATTGTTTGTTTTAAGCTTGTCTCTACATACCTGGAAAAAGTTTCACCTACCTTAACTTGCTTCCCAAATATTTTAAAATTCATAAAAAACCTCCAAATATTATATTCTTATTACAGATTGATAGAACATGTTTGTCAATAATTTTATTGATAAAAATTACAAAATTCAATTAATATATAATTTATAATATACTCTTTACTTATACATTATATCTAAGGTTAAAATGTCTGTTTACTTAATTATTAAATCTGAAACTAGTTTGGTTGATAATAAACAATTTGATGATTGGTACGGTCATGAACACTTAAAAGAAGCTAAGGAAGACTTTGGAGCTATTAGTGCAAAAAGAGGCTGGATAACAAATAGTGATCTTCACGTAGCAGTTTATGAATTTGAAAATATTAAAATAGCTCAAAAAATATTGAAATCAAAAAAACTAAAATTATTAATTGAAAAGTTTGATAATAAGTGGGACAACAAAGTTAATAGAACAAGAGAAATAGTAGATATTATTCAAGAATATTAATTTTTTAAATTAAATAACATTTGAAATTTCTATTAAATTTAGATCCGGATCTCTGATATATATTGATTTAATAGCCCCATTTGCCCCTGTCTTTAGAACTGGCCCATCCTCAATATCAATATTATGTTTGGTAAAAATTAAAATCCATTCATCAAGAACTTTTTCACTAATAAAACAAATATCTAATGATCCTGGCATGGGTTTGTTTGCATGAGGCTTAAAAGGTTTTCCAGCTTCATGTAAATTAATTTTCTGGTTACCAAATTTCAATGATTTTCTTTTAGTAGTGTCTGATGTTGATACAAATTCAATTAATTCCATGTTTAATATATTTGAATAAAAATATATTGATTTATTTATATCTTTTACAGTCATAACAACATGGTCTATAAAAAGCGACATACTAGTTTTCCCTTCAATATTTTTCTTTATGATGTTATTTAATAATACTGATAGCAATAACAATTAACATGAAAGTTGTTTTTATGAATTCTATAAAAAAATATATTTTTTTATTTTTGTTTGCGGTTTTGTTATCACCATCTCAATTAATAGCAAGTGATATATATCTTCCATCAGCAGGATTTTCTTGTAGTGATAACGATCATAAATTTCAATTTGTTTTTGATAGATCAAAAGATATGGACAACCCACAAGTTTACAGAAGAATAGATAAAAAATTTATATTTATTGGAAACCTTTTAGCTGAAAAACAAGGCGCATACGTCATATGGGAAGATAAAGATTTTTTTAAAACAACAGATTTTGCTTGGACATTTGATAAAGTAACCTCAAAGTTATCATCAATAGTCCTAAGCGTAGGACTTGGAATAGAAAATTTAGACAAAATTCCTAAACCTATGACATGCATGCAAAAAATATTTTATTATTAAAGCCTATTTTTTAAATTTTGATACATTTGCTTTGACTTAGTAATTTATTAGTAATAGATAAATAATATTAACTTATTTAAATATGGACGCGTAGCTCAGCTGGATAGAGCAACTGCCTTCTAAGCAGTAGGTCAGAGGTTCGAATCCTCTCGCGTTCACCATTTAAATTATCTTGGAGTATTCTTTAATGTTTGGTTTAGGTTTTATAAAAGGTACCGCTTTAGGTTTAACTGGAGGATTATTAATTGGTCTGGCTATTAAAGAAGCTTGTAAACAAATAAACAAAAGAAAAGATAAAAATATAAATCAAAACTCTGAAGATGATAACAATTCTGAAGAAGATTTATCTAATAACTAATATTAGAACTTATATATTTTACACCTAATTTTTTTTCCAATTTTTGTACCATTCTTTAAATAATAAATATTGTTTTTTTGCATACATCATCTGACTTTTACTTAATTTATCTGTTGGATTGAAATGTAAATTATAGGCTCTTTCTCCATTTAGAACCATTAAATATTTGTAGTAAAGAACTAAGTCAGGTCCTTCGTCATATGATGATAGAATACCCAATGCTTCTTCAAGCTCTTTGGCTTTTAATCTAGAAGTTGAATCTCCATCAGCTGCCTTTTCACAAAGATTTATTAAATGCAAAACTTCTTTTGGAAAAGCATTACCAACTCCAGTAATGGCTCCAACTGCACCACAATTGACATATCCATGATAGACAGTCGTATCAACTCCAATCATTAAGGATATATTTTCATCTTTAGATGTGATATTTTCTGCAGCATACGTTAAATCAGCGGTTCCACCAAATTCTTTAAAGCCTACAAGATTAGGGAATTGATTTCTAAGATCAAAAAAAAGATCGGCCCTGGTTGAAAATCCATAATAATGACTATTATAAATTACCGCAGGAAGGTTCGGAGCAGCACTTAAAATAGAAGCAAAGTGTGATCTTTGAGCCGATAAGGAAGGGCCACGTGAGAGAACTCTTGGAATAACCATTAAACCAAGTGCGCCAGTATCTTGCGCATGTTTAGCATGTGCTGTTGCTTTTTTAGAATTTATAGCGCCAGTACCTACTATAGTCGGAATACCAGCACTTACTAATCTAGACACACCTTCTTGTCTTTCTTCATCAGAAAGAAGTGGCCAATCTCCCATTGAACCGCAATAGACTACAGCTGACATCCCTTCAGCAATTAATTCTTTAGCTTTAACTACAAGTAGATCAAAGTTAGGAGTGTAATCTTCATTACAAGGAGTCATTAGTGCAGGCATACAACCTTTAAAAACGTTATTCATATCTAAATTCCTCTTCATTACAAAAGATTTATAAGTTCTTTACAGCAATAAATTTATAAAATTTTATCCATTAATCGAGTATCCACCATCGACAGGTATGGCTGTTCCTGAAACATAATTTGATCCATTGCTAGATAAAAATACAGCAATACCACCTAAATCTTCTGGTTCTCCCCATCGACCAACTGGAGTCCTTTCTTCAACTCTAGCTTGTAATTCAGGTATATCAATTCTTGCCTGCCTTGTTAGCGTAGTATCTATATAACCGGGTAAAACTGCATTGACTTGGATGTTATCTTTAGCCCAAGCATTTGCTAGGCTCTTAGTTAATTGAACAACGCCACCTTTACTTGCTGAATATGCACTACCTAGCGGAGCTCCAAACAAAGAATGCATTGAACCAATATTAATTATTTTACCACCATCAACTGCTTTAAAGTGTCTAAAACAAGCTTTAGAACAGGTAAACATACTTATTAAGTTTGTATCTATGATAGATTTCCATTCCTGTAATTCATATTCCTCAGGTCTTTTTCTTATATTTGTTCCTGCATTATTAACTAAAATATTTAACTTACCAAAGTGAGCTACTGTATTCTCGATTAACTTGTTGCAAGATACCTCGTCAACAACATCAACAATTAATGAAGTAGAATCTATATCTAACGACTGTAATATTTTTATGGATTGATCATTTTTTTCTTGGTTTCTACCGGCAACAACAATTTTTGCCCCAGCTTCACCTAATGCTTTCGCCATTGCCAAACCAATACCACCATTTCCTCCAGTAACAAGAGCTACTTTTCCTGTTAAATCAAAAAGTTTCATTTTTAAAAATCCTTTCTTATTTACCAATTTTCTTTTGAGGTTCTTACGTCTAGTTCAAAAGTCCACGCATTCTTATTCTGATTATAAAGAAACATATATGCGTCTGTTACGCTTTCAATATCAATTAATTTTCCATCTTTTACTCTTTGATCAAAATCAGAGAGCCTTTGTTTAATTCTTTCGCCTGCTAGGCCTCCGTCAACTATTACATGACCAACATGAATTCCATATTCAGCATATTCTTTTGCAATGGCTTGGGCTAAATTTCTTAATGCTCCTTTTGCTGAATTAAATGCTCCAAAATTTGACTTACCTCTTAAAGAGGCACTTGCGCCAGTGAAAATAAGAGTCCCAGCTGTTTTCTCTTTCAAGAAGGTTTTTATAACCTCTTTTGCAAACAGAAATCCGCCAAAGCAACCAGTTTCCCAACTTTCTTTAAAATAAGAAGCATCCATATCAATTATTTTACCTGGTCTATTATTACCAACATTATAAATTGCAAAGTTTAACCCACTACCTACAGACTTCATCATCTCTTTAATGTGTACTTCATTAGTTGTGTCAATTACTAAAGATTTAGCCTTGTTTCCATCCTCTATTATATTATTGACAACTAAATCCAAATTACCTTTAGTTCTACCCGCCACAAAGACTTCAAAGTTATTATTAGCAATTTTTTTACATAATTGTGCCCCAAGACCATTTAATGGACCAACACCGATAACTAAAGCTTTTTTCATAATTTTCTTATCCTCTATTTTTAGTCAACATAAGAATTAATCCTATTTAAAATATTACCTAACCTTATCTTGAGATCTAATAACTGATTTTTTAAATTATTGTTTTCTTTTTTTAATGTTTTTATCTTGTTCTTTAACAACATATTATTCAAATCTTTATTACTTGATTTATTGTTTGACTTATCTGCTTTACAAGAATTATAAATCGTAATTTCTTTTGCTGAAGTCCCTTTCAAAACACATTCATGAGACATGCTTGCATTGGAGACTAGGATGAAAAATAAAAAATAAAAAATCTTCATAATATTGCTTCTTTTAAATTAAATTAATATCGTATAATTACATATTAGCTATATAATAAACAAGAGGTAAAAATGTACGCTAGAATAGCTGAATTTCAATCAAGCTCTAAAGTAAATTGTGATATGTTAGTCGCTTTCTTTCAAAATGTTATGATCCCAAGAAATATTAAAAATGGTCAATTGAGTTGTGAAATATATAGAGTATCTGAAACAACTGGTTTTGTAATATCTTCTTTTAAAAATAAAAATGATGCAAACAAGATAATGCAAATCATGTCTGAAGAATTAAACGAAGTTAAAGGAAATACTAGGATCAAGCTTCTTGAAGGTGAAAGAGTTTTAAGAGTAGATCAATAAATTGACCTTTATACAAAATAAATTTCTAAAACATTATGTTGGTTATGACTCAATTTTTAATGAAATTGATAAAGCATGCTCTATAAACCTTGAAAACAATATAGCATTTGATGTCATAAAATATGATGTAAATAAATATCAAATTAAAATAGCTTTAGCGGGGGTGTTATCAAATCAAATCTCAATTAACGCTACAAATAACCTTCTTATAATTAATGTGTCAGAAAGAGAAAATAAACGAAAATCAGATTATATTCATAAGGGCATTCGAAATAATGTAATCCAACAAATTTTTCAATTAGAACAGACCATTGAAGTTAAAGAAGCCGAGTTAAATAACGGGATACTTAAAATAGATCTTTTCAAAAAAGATATAAATAACAAAATGAAGAGATATATACAAATTTTAGAAGAATAATCGCCCAATGATTTTGTAATTTACTAATTTGTAATATATAATGAGTAAAATTAAGGAATTAAGGAAAATTAATAATGAATCATATGATTGATACAAATGAATTAAAAAGCCAAATAACTGAAGAAGAATGGAAGTTGCGATTAGATTTAGCTGCAACATATAGACTTATAGCTCTTTATGGTTGGGATGACTTAATTTACACTCATGTTTCATTAAGAATACCTGGTCCAGAACATCATTTCCTTATTAATCCATATGGATTAATGTTTGATGAAATAACCGCCTCAAGCTTGGTTAAAATTGATCTTAATGGGAATGCTGTGATAGATACTCCATATGAGGTTAATCCAGCTGGTTTTACTATTCACAGCGCAATCCATTCTGCACGTGATGATGCACAATGTGTACTTCATCTTCATACTAATGACGGAGTTGCAGTATCAATCCAAAAAGATGGCTTGTTACCAATTAGCCAAACATCTATGTTAATTCATCCCCATGTTGCATATCATGATTATGAGGGACTTGCTCTCGATCATAGTGAACGAGAAAGATTAGTAGCTGATATAGGTGATAAAAATCTTTATATACTTCGAAACCACGGAACCTTATCTGTAGGTCAAACCTGTGGAATAGCTTTTATGGGGATATATTTCCTTGAAAGAGCTTGCACTGCTCAAATAAGAGCACAAGCTGCTGGAAATATTAATTTACCCTCTAAAGAAGCTATAAAAACTACTCAAGATCAATCTATTGGAATGTTTGATATAGGTAGAGATAGATTAGCATGGCCTGCATTACTAAGAAAACTTGATAGACAATCACCTGACTATAAGAACTAAAAGGCTGATTTAGCTCCACCTGATTTTTGAGTTGTAAAAATAGAACCATAGTCTGGCGCTGGCGGAAGTGGTAGTACTACAGGAACACTCTCCATTCTTGGTTGATAGCTTACATTTCCACAAAGCATTTGTCTTTCCATTTGGTTACATAAATCAATAGGGTTTGTGTTATTTAAATAAGCTCCAACACCAACCAAAGGCCACGCATCAGCAGAATTACATTCATAAAAAAGCATTAATCTATCCTTATTACTATTATTAGGTGCAGAACCATGAAGTGTTCTAGCATGATGAATAGTCATTGATCTGGCTTTGCCTGTTAAAGTAACAGCTTTTGATATATCAAAATTTTTATCATTAGGGTCAATTGCTCCACAAAAAACACCATTATTATTATGACTTAAAACAGGACCTTTATGACTTTTAGGTATAACCATTAAAGGTCCATTATCAAGATCGACGTCATTTATCATAAGCCCTAAAGCAAGCACATTGTCATTTGTATGAGGGTAAAAAGCCCAATCTTGATGCCATTCTACAGCAGCACCTCCACCAGGAGCTTTTGTATTCAATTTACTAGTTTTTAAAGATATATCTTTCCCAAGCAGGTCAATGAGTATATTTTCTATCTTAGATTCTTTTAGAATATCCCAAAAAAATGGTGTATGTTGATGAGGTTGCTTAACCCGTTTTAATCTTGGGTTATTTGCAGAATGGCCTTCTTCTAAATCAAATATATTATCATTTTCTTTTATAGCTTTAGATTTTTCAAAGAAATCATCTACAATCTTAAGCATTGCACTCAGTTGATCTTCTGAAATTACATCTTCAACTAATACGTAACCTTCATTATTATAAAATTCAATCTGATCATTGGATAAAATCATTAACATCTCCTTAAACAATGATTAAACATGTATATAATTGTTTTAAGATCTAAACATTTATATGTTAATCGAATAACTGTGAAGAGCAACAAATAATGAAAAATAATCTAATAGATTTAGACAGTCGTGAAGCCTGGTTTAGGCTAATAATAATTTTTACAATGAGTATAATTGGAACCGCTGGTATGTGGTCAGTAGTTATCATTATGCCAACTATTCAGAATGAATTTGATCTTGATAGAGCAGCTTCAACTTATCCTTATGTAGCTACAATGTTTGGTTATGGGGTTGGTAACGTTATCATAGGTAGGATGCTGGATAAAATCGGGATTAAAAAGCCTATTATTTTTGCTTTAATTTTGTTGATTTTCTCATATTTACTATCAACATTAGCAAACAACATTTTATGGCTTTCATTTGTTCAATTTTTTTTAGGTTTCTCTGCAGCAGCTTTTTTTGGGCCTATGATGGCAGATATATCGCAGTTCTTTTATAAAAGGAAAGGGCTAGCGGTTTCTCTAGTAGCAAGTGGACAGCATTTGTGTGGTGCAATTTGGCCTTTTTTAATTAAAGATTTCCTTTTAGACGGAGAATGGAGGCATGCTCATCTTTTCATTGCATTAGTTTGTAGTATAATCATACCCATTTTGTTTCTTTTAATTGGTAATAAAAAACCATTTTTAAATAAAAATACCGACCAAATAGCGCCAAAACTTAATGTGAATTCAAGCTTGAAATTATCAATCAGTAATAAAAATATTCAGATTTTACTTATGTTTGCAGGTGTTTTTTGCTGTGTTGCAATGTCAATGCCGCAAGTTCATATTGTACCATTATGTATTGATAACGGATTTGGTTTAGCAGTCGGGACTGAAATTTTATCTTATATGTTATTTGCAGCTGTAATGAGCAGAGTTATATTTGGTTATTTATCTGATAAATTAGGACCAATTCAAACTTTGATTTTATGTTCAACTCTCCAAGCAGTTTCACTTTCACTGTTTTTACCTTTTGATAGCCAAATGTCGCTTTATATAGTTGCTATATTTTTTGGACTGTCCCAAGGAGGCATAGTACCTATATATGCTGTTATAATTAGTAAATTTCTACCTGCAAATGAAGTTGCTGAGAGAGTTGGGCTTCTTATCTTCGCTACAATAATTGGTATGTCATTAGGTGGCTGGCTTTCTGGAGAAATTTATGATTATACAAATTCATATAGATTAGCGTTTTTAAATGGAATTTTTTGGAATATAATTAATCTTGGCATAATGATTTATCTATATTTATTATATAAACAATCATTGAAAAAATTGGTGATAGAATGAAATTAGAAGATACTATGCATTTTTTATGGAATAAATACTTAGAAACTAAAGATATGGAATATTTAGCTGAAGCATGTGAAAAAGCCCCTTTTTTTGGACAAGAAGATATGGGTAAAGAAATAGCTACAATTTTAAGAAATTATAAAAAATGATTGAAGCTAAATCAATTTTAGATTTCTGGTTTATAGAATCTTCACCTAAAATGTGGTTCAAAAAAAATGACGAATTTGACGCTTTAATTAGAAAAAGATTTCTTAATTCAATAAAAAAATCGTTAAAAACAAACATTGACGATGTAAATATTGCTTTAGATACTTATCTTTCTCTTATTATTTTGTTGGATCAGTTTACAAGAAATGTTTTTAGAAATAGCTCTAAATCTTTTGAAGGAGACAATAAAGCTATCAAATTGACTAAGATTGCTATTGATAACAATTTCATCAAAGGATCAAATCATTATTATAATATTTTTTTTTTAATGCCACTTATGCATAGTGAAAACATCCTAGATCATAAGTTAGGTTTACCACTTTTTAAAAAATTTACTAATGAGAACACATTTAAATTTGCTTTAAAACATAAAGACATTATTGATAAGTTTGATCGGTTTCCTCATAGAAATAATGTTTTAGGTAGAATTTCAACTAAATCAGAATTAGAGTTTTTAAAATTACCAGGTAGTAGGTTTTAATATTAAAATGGTTTCCATAATAAAGAATATAAAAATTGGTTCCCAACCCTCAATTTCGGTTGATTACATCGGTCAAGGTGAAATGGTTATTTTTCTGCATGGTATAGGAGGTAATAAGAAAAATTGGGAAGGTAATCTTCCATTTTTTTCAAAAAAATTCTTGTCAGTTGCATGGGATACACGCGGATATGGTGAAAGTGAAGACTATTCTGGAGATTTCATTTTTGAAGATATCTTAGACGACCTTAAAAGAGTTTTAGACTATTTCGATCGCGACAAAGCTCACATCGTTGGACTTTCAATGGGGGGACAAATTGCTACGCTTTTTTATGAAAAATATCCTAATTGTGTAAAGACGCTTACTTTATGCGACACTCATTTTGGTTTATCAAACTTAGACAAAAATGAGGTTAAAAAATTTATTAATTCAAGAAAAGAGCCACTCTTAAATGGTAAAGAACCAAAGGATATAGCTCCTCTTGTAGCATCATCGTTGATAGGTGACATGGAAAACAAACCTGCATACGAAAAACTTGTTCATTCAATCTCACTTCTTCATAAAGAAAGTTATCTTAAAACAATTGATGCATCAATGAGGACTGAACATCGTCATATTTTCAAAAAAATAGATGTGCCAACATTAATTATGGTTGGGGAGCTTGATACTTTAACGCCTCCATCAATGTCTTTGGAAATAAAAAAAGAAATTAAAAACAGTAATATTATAATTATACCAAATGCTGGACATCTAATTAATATTGAAGAACCAGAATTTTTTAATAAAAACTTGATAAATTTTTTGGAGAATTAAATGATTTTTAATCAATTGAAATTTTACTTTTATCTATGTATTTATTCTAAGTTAAAACATACTAAATTGATGACACAAAACATGAAAAGTCCAAATAATGGATTTTTAGGAAATATTGCAAAATATTTAATGTTAAGTTTTAACAAATTTGTGATTAATGATTCCGTTAAAAAACTTAATATTCAAAAAAATGATACAATTATTGAAATCGGGTCTGGGAACGGTCAAGCAATCGATAAAATGCTAAAACTAACCAACAAAAAAATCACTTCTATAGAAGTAAGTGAAAAGTTTAGGTCAGAGTTAATTAAAAAATTTAAAAATAAAAATGTTACTTTTTTTTCTAATGATGCAAAAAATTTGAATAATATTATCAAAAAAAATTCATTTGATAAACTACTAGCCGTGAATGTTGTATATTTTTTAAACCCCATTGCCGCCTATGCTAATGAGTTTTATCGGATATTAAAAACAGATGGAGAAGGTCTTCTAGCTTGTAAATTTGAAGGTATTAAAAAATTTAATGATAGTACAGCTCCTAATAAAAATTTAAACGATATAATTAAGGTATTTGAACATGCTGGTTTTAAAGTAAACACAGAATTCGTTGATTCAAATAATGAACAAGAAAAATATCACGCAATCTTCATAAGAAAGGTTCAAAATGATAAACAGTAATATTGTCCAAGCAAGAAGAAGTTTTATTTTTACTCCAGGCCTTAAACCGGAAATGTTCCCTAAAGCTTTAAAATCAGGTACGGATATGGTTTGTATTGAATTAGAAGATGGTATTGCTCCAAAAGATAAAGAATTGGCAAGAAAATTAGCTTTAAGACTTTTTGAGAAGAAACAAGATAATGACGGAATTGAGAGAATACTTAGAATTAATTGCTTAAGAGAAAAGTTTGGCATAGACGATTTACAAGCAATAATAGAAACAGACACTCCTCCCCCAGCATTAATGTTACCCAAAGTTAAAACGTCTGAAGAAGTTATATTATTAGATAATCTGCTTACAGAAAGAGGTCATAACTGCAGACTTCATATAATAATAGAAACTAATGAAGGTCTAGAAAATGCATATGAAATATCAAACTGTTCTAAAAGAGTTGATGCGTTATTTTTTGGTGGGGTGGATATGTCAGCTGAATTAAGATGTGCAAATAAGTGGGAACCACTTCTCTATGCGAGGTCAAGAATAGTCCATGCTGCTGCTTCTGCAGGAATAGATGCAATAGATGTACCCTTTCTTGATCTTGATGATCCAGAAGCAATGAAAGAAGAAGCCATAAAGGCAAAAGCCATGGGTTTTAGTGGAAAAGGATCAATTCACCCTAAACAAATACCTATTTTAAATGATGTCTTTACACCCACAGAAGAAGACATTAAAAAAGCCAAAAATATTACATCAACATTTGAAAAAGCAGATACAGGTCTAGTTGTTATAAATGGAAAACTTATTGAAAAACCTGTTTTAAGAGAAATGTATAGAATATTAAGTATAGCCAAAAAAATTGGAACAGATAAAGGTCAATAATTAGAAGTTTTTTGGATTATAAAACCCAAATTATTAGCCGGCATCTCAATAGTTTTTACATTAAGAAACCCTAATTTTGAAACTAATTTTAATAGACTAACATCATTCTTATAACCTAATGTATTATTGCGTTTTCTAATACTCGTGTGAAAATCAATATCCCCTTTACTAGTTAATTTGCCATTACGCATAAAAGGACCATAAATAATTAAAAAACCGTTGGGAGCTAAAGCAGAGAAAATTTCATTTAATAATACTTTTGTATCTTTTAAACTAATTAAATGGAGTAAATTGATTATTAAAATAAAGTTTTGATTAGGAAATTTTCTAGACCACCCTTCTTTGGTTGCATTCAAATGACATGGAGATTTAATGTTTTTTGTATAGTTGTCTGACAACCAATAATTTATACTTTTAATACGTTCTTTATCTAAGTCAGACGGTTGCCAAATTATATCTTTAAACTTAGACCCAAGTTGAATTATATGTTGACCGGTACCACTAGCAATTTCAAGAGCTTTACCTGAATTTGGAATAAATTTTGTAATAAGTTCTATAATAACTGAAGAATTACGATAAGCTGATGGCGAATAAAGGCGTCCATTTATATCAGTGATCGGAACGTTTAATTCTTCTGTGTTATTATGCGAAACCATAAACTAAAAAACTCTCTGTTTTTAATATTTTATAATATATATCAGGTTAATAAAAGCCTGATTGCTAACCCTACTAATATTATTTGAAATATAAGAGTAAAAAAATTATTACTAATTTTATTTAAAAAAATTTGTCCAACCCTGCTTCCTAATAAAGTTGCAGGTATTATCATAAGAAAAGTTTCTATATATTCGTAGAAAGAAAATCCTATAAATGTAAAACCAATTATTTTAATTAAATTACCAATAAGACCAAAATAACCTAAAGTACCTACGATAGATTTTTTTTCTTCTATACTTTGTCTAACTATAACAGCTAAAAGTGGTGCAATAACTCCA
>Ga0209716_1001009_pt1 | contig 23120 bp, 14 predicted proteins | sample COGITO_mtgs_1205_FD_184811 | JGI IMG/M metagenome (GOLD analysis project Ga0209716, IMG submission 184811) | Pelagic marine microbial communities from North Sea - COGITO_mtgs_120531 (SPAdes) (version 2) | ecosystem: Environmental > Aquatic > Marine > Epipelagic ...
ATCTTGCAACAAAAATTGGGAAAGCGCGGATGTAGTTAGTAGAAGCAATACCCCGATGCTCACGAACCTGTTCATGAATGGCTGTTCACATTAACCGATATTACTCTTGTGAGTCTAAACCCATGTCGTCCGGAAGGAGTTTATTCCTCGGGAGAAGGGTTATATTAACGCCGCATATGGAATCACAATGAATAGAGTTCTCACCGCACTTGCTTGCCTCACCCTTCTGCTTGTTTCAGTACCCCTCACATCAGCCCAAACTCCAACTGCTGCTGTGTCAATCACATGCGATCAAACCGTGCACGAATTCACAGATTCTCTCACAAGCCAATCGATTGTTATCGTATGCACTGTTAGTAATCCTACAACGTACCAAGAGAAGATTTCTTTCTACTCAGGCAGTTCGGAATTTGGTGTGCAGGCTGAAGAGGTCTACGTAGGCGGAAATCAAGAACTCGATGTCAACATCAGACTGACGTCCCTCGAACGTGTCGGTAAATTGACCAACAGTTCTGCACATATCACTGCGTCTGTTCAAGAAATTAATTCCTTGCCACCAGTCAACAGCGCTACCAATACCGCGACAATATCGGTGCATCAAGGCCTCTATGCATCGAATGAATGCTCAACATTGGCAAACAGCATTTATCAATACATCGTTTTTGAAATCGGTGAAATGCAGAATGGAACAATGACACATGTTGGAAACATTACCCTTCATCTCAATTATTCAGCAGCGCCAATTCACGCCTCCAATTTCGCTTTGCTCTCAGAAATGGGATGTTATGATAACGTCTCATTCCATCGAGTCATTCAAGGATTCATCATACAATCTGGTGACTTCACGAACGGTGATGGAACTGGTGGTCATGCTGCGTCTTGGCAAGGTTACTGCAACGGACAAGCGTCAGCAAACCAAAGTGCCTGTTCATCCTCATCCTGGACAATTCCAGATGAAGACAACAATCTAACTCACATCCAATACGCACTTTCGATGGCCAAAACCCGTGCGCTAAACACGGGCGGATCACAATTCTTCATCGTCTCTCCAGGTTCAACTCCGTCTCATCTAGATGGAGTACACACTGTTTTCGGTTCTGTTTTCTCTGGGTTTTCAACGGTGGATTACATCGATGCTGTTCAAACCGAGGGTCAATCAGGCTCAGATCCTGTGGATGAAATCAAAATCATGAACGCTTATCCTATTGTTACGAATGATCAGGATTTGGATGGATTTGAAAATAGTCATGACAATTGTCCATACGTATCGAATCCTGATCAGGCTGATACAGACGGTGATGGCTTTGGTGATGATTGCGATTCTGATTTGGATGGCGATGGTGTAGACAACGACAACGATCTGTATCCTAACGACAGCAATGAAAGCGCAGACAATGATGGAGACAACATTGGCGACAACGCAGATGCTGATGATGACAATGATGGACTCAACGACACTGATGATCCCTTCCCACTTGACCCATCAGAAACCCTCGACACCGACGGAGACGGCATCGGAAACAACGCCGATGCTGACGATGACAATGATGGACTCAACGACGCTGATGATCCCTTCCCACTGGACCCATCAGAAACCCTCGACACCGACGGAGACGGCATTGGAAACAACGCCGATGCTGACGATGACAATGATGGACTCAACGACGCTGATGATCCCTTCCCACTGGACCCATCAGAAACCCTCGACACCGACGGAGACGGCATTGGAAACAACGCCGATGCTGACGATGACGGCGATGGGATTGAGGATACAATCGACAACTGTCAATTTGTTGCCAATCCCGATCAAGCGGACGCCGATGGCGATGGCGTAGGTACAGCATGTGACGGAAACGAAGGTTCGAATTCAAGTGAGTCCGAATCTGTTCCGTCAATCGGCCTGCTTGCTACAAGCATATGCTTGCTTGGAGCAGCGCTTCTTGTTCGTCGTGACTGATTCCATGTCGTCCGGAAACGAGGCTTATTTTCGAATTGTGGAACAGAATCAATCATCTAAGATATCAAATCTAAGTCTAAGCAATTTATCCTTTTCTTCCTTGACAGTTCTTTCATCAACTGATTGCACATTTCTAAGACGCATCACTCGATGTTCAGCAACTCCATCGAGTACGCAATGGCGGAGATAACTCTGCACCTCTGCATTACCCAGCATTCTCCAATGTGGGTGACTTTGGTTTACGATTACAATTAGTGTTTCAGAGTTAGGAGACTCATTGACATAATACGGCTCACGTGATGATACAGAGGCGAAATACATCTTAACAGTTGTATCACCAATTTGATACATACGATCAGGAGCGTTGTTCTCGACTTCTCTTGAGACCATTTCTTCATCTTGCCGACGTAGTACTTCGCTTGGAACTATGGGCTCAATTTCCATAAGTCCTTTCGATAAGTCGCTTTCTAACTCTTTTCCAATCTCATCAAGCGCATCTTCAACAGCCGCCTGCGATGGACCGTCTTCAGCCCCTCCACCCCCGCCTCCACCTCGGCGTGCAGCTGCGATTTGTTTGTAATCGAAAGTCACCTGTTTTAGATGATCTTCAATTTCATCATATTCGTCTTCGCTTGAAAAAAGGATTTCATCCTTTGTTTGGCTAATGTCAAATCCAATAAAATTGAATTCACCAAATAGCCTTTGTTGCACTAGCGTTCCTGCTTCAGCCGCACCAAATACAGACTCTGGCCTCCACGCAGAGGGATATCCTTGAACAACCCGCTGATTTTGAATTGTAGTAAAACCTGCTTTTGTACGACCACCTTTACCTGCTGCAAAAATTCCGAACCAGCCTTTGATTTGATTTCCTAGACTAGTGGTAAAGTCAACATCTTCCCGGTAAAGTGCCCCATCTGGAGCTTTCATTACGTGACTGTCATCATAGAGAAGCCATTCTAATTTGGAGCCATTGTAAAATAAATCTAAATCGCCATCGCGCAGGTCGATTCTGTAGATGCTTGCAAGATAATCCTTGACCTTTCCAACCGTTCTGCCTCGCAGCCTTTTCTTCAAATTCCAAACTGTAATCTTGGTATAATGCTCTGTTGTCTCAGCGACTTCCTCAACAATATCTAGTTCTCGTAGTCGCTCTCTTGCGACCTTTTGTACATCAAAGGTAAGTGTGAATTTTTTGTTACTGCCTAGTTGGCTAGTTTCAATGCGGAACATGTCACCCATCCAAATTGCTGCAGTCTTCATCCCCAAACCAAAAGCACTTCTTCCAGGATTTACCTTGCGGCGTCCAAAATCAAAAGCATCTTCTAGTTCCTTCAAGCCCATTCCAAGTGCGTTATCATACATTGAAATGATATCCTGGTCACCGGAAGAATCATTTGTAATTCGTACAGTAAATCGTTCTCCGTCTTGGTTGAGTTGATGATCAATTCTTTCCCTAAATTGATAATAGTTGTGAGTTGAATTATCCACGAATTCCGCTAGGGCATACCACCATTTGTAATTCCATCTTTGGTATCCTCGGATGTCGTCGTTTTCAAATTTAATCGGAACGCCTGTCATTTTCTCAACTCAATCATCTAGGAACACGAGGCCCCCTGGTAAACTGCCCTCAATTGCGAGCGTGTATGAAGTCTTCGTCAATAATGAGACTATGGAGCGGTCCAGAGGGATTAGCGAGATTGTATCTCGTAATTCAATCGGTTTCCATCTTGAGGTTCGACCATCTAACCTAAGCGAATATTCTATTTCTAAATCATGGATAATTGCTGCTGGCACATCTAAACTCAAGAACATAGACTGAGAATTCCATATTGCCTTAGTTTTGGATAGAGAGGGTTTTTCTGGCAGCCAACCCCCATATTCTAAGATAATCTCGCCTGTAGGGGATTTGAATGGCAATGCAGAGGAGAATTTTATACCGTTTTCATGAAGAGAGTCGACCCAATTTGGCAATGATGTGTGTAATTTGTCAACTATAACAAGAACTTCAGGTTGGTTGTATGAAATTAATCTTGACAATTTTTCCAAATCACAATCATATAACCGCTGCGAAATATATTCAGCATGGCCTCCATCATATTCCCCATACTTGAATCCCAAAACTTGGGGAAGCACGTGGGTTCGTAAGTCGTGATGTGCAAATTCAATTTCAATTACAACCCAATTATGATATTTTTTAGAAATTAAGACCAAATCTGCTTTTTTATTTCCAAATCGATCAGAGTAAATTGGTTTATTGAATCTACATGCCCAATACCCTTCAAAAATATTGTTTGCATGCTGAAGTATAATATCTTCATACTCTCTTTCATATCTAAACTTCCACTCATCGTATCGATAATTGTGAGTGGTGATGAATTTGCTCATGTTCAGACCTCCTTCCACGATATTTTTGCCACACCATTAAGCTGTTTTGCCTCAGCTTGAAGGATTTTCTCTTCCTCTTTGGTCGAATATAATGTATAGATTACAGCTGAGGTTTTGTTCTTAGCGGGGCGTAGCACTCTACCTAATCTTTGAATCCGTTGCCGTGTTGTTTTAGTCCATGCAACAATTATGCCAACACTAGCATCTGGCACATTTAGTCCCTCATCCAAAGCTCTACAAGTGACCAAAGTTTTGGTGACTCCTCTTCGGAATTCAAACAACGTCTCAGCTCTGAGATGTTTTCCGACCCTGGAATTGTATAGAGACGCAGTGTGCCCCTTGTCCGATAGTGCCCCATGTATTTGATTCGAGTTTGTAATCCTCTCATGGAAAATAATCGCTTTCTCGGTCACGTGATCTAGCCTTAACCTGACCGCAGTTAGTTGCTTCATTCTCCCTGAGACCAATTTTACTATATCTCCAGAATCCATTTGTTGATTACTGGATTCTGTTAGAACGCTTTGAAAGGTCTCAATCCGTGCTTGGCTCGGCCGCACCCTCACATTCACTAATTCAAAAGGAGACAACACTTCGTCGGCCATTGCCTGGACATAATCATAACGAATAATTACATTACCAAGTACAGGGATCAATTCAGTCTCAAAAAAGTCATCTCCATGTCGTTCAGGTGTTGCAGATAACCCGAGAGTAGCCTGTGCTGCGATATCAATACCTTTCCTGTTCTCAATTGATCCGGCCCGATGACATTCGTCTACGATTAGGAACCGAGGATTATCAGATTCAACGAGTGATGACTTTGTTCGTGCTGAGTCAATTGACATGAGAATCACTTTCCTGTCATAATTTTCGCTCCAACCACCACCTTGGAGGGCGATATCCTCTCGTGTAAGGACTGTTCCCTCGATTAGTTCAGTTAGCCATTGATCCATCAATGCTATCGTTGGCACGAGGATGATAACGTTTGAAAAAGGATATTTTTTGAACCATCTATCCATACATGCAATGGCAAAAAATGTCTTTCCACCACCAGTTACAACTTGAGCGATACCACTGAAGTTAACAAGCCAAGCCTCTAGAGCTTGTACCTGCCATTTCCTAAGGACTGGAACGGAGAGGAAAATACCTTCACTTGATTCGTCGCTCATATGCTACCTCCTTGTGGTTTTTTAGAATCCGAGGGTTTGCGTCTTCATGGCAAAGAATCAATATTCGGTCTGTAGGAGTAGCCTTACCGGATTTGTCATCTTCACTTTTCCACAATTTCGTAACCTTTTGTGAGTCAGGAATCTTATCCTCAACGATTTCCAATAATCGGAACTTTTTGAAATTTCCATTTGCATCAACACCCGCGAAATTAGATGCCACATCCGTCCACACCACCTCAGCTGTTCTCAATTGCTTTACATCCCCGATAACAAAACATGCGATACCGTGATTTGGATTTAGTACCAGCATTGTTTCCCTGAGTACTTCTTCAATGAATTTAAGATAATTTTCTAATCGGTGTTCATCGTCTAATTTTGCGTCAATTGATTCATGGGAACCAATTAACCACCACAAACGAATCCAATTGTACAGGCCATACTTGATAACTTTGAGATAAGGGGGAGAAGTGAATACCATGTCTACGGATCCGTTTTCAACATTTTGACTTATTTTTCTAACATCACCTAGAATCGCTCTTCCATTTTTTGCCAACTTGCCGTACTTGAGTGTTTTTCGGCATCTTTCTTCCAAAATAGGAAATACATCGCGATTTGGCCTTTTTAGCCCATTTTTGTCAATATATTTCTTGACGTAATTCCAACCCATTGAAAATGTGTTGGGCATTGACAGACTAAGGAATCCCTTAGAAGCTCCATGCATTGCGCCCATCAGAATCATGCCAATAAATGAATCAACTGGAGAATTACGCCAATCCAACTCTCTCTGCAAATACAACAATTGTCTTGTAGTTTCAGGATGAAATATCATTCGGATTTTTCTAGGAACTCCAGTGAAATACAACCATTCTTCGCGTCGATAACTATCACATAATTCACTCAACCTCTGCAACACATCTTCAAGAGAGGGATTGGCTAATTTACCAAGTGTCAGGATATATGCCAGATCGTTGTAGTCGTTTCCGATACCATAGCGGCCTAGAGCACAAGCTTGAACGGGAGTGGTGCCTCTCCCAGAAAACGGATCTAAAACAACATCTCCGGGAGAGGTGAACCTCTGAATGAAATAATTGGGTAGTTCGGGGGGGAACATTGCCATGTAAGTGCAGGTATGGTGTTGGGGCATTGCCCACCTACCCTTTACAGACTGCCAACTGGAAGAGGAAATCTTCGAGTTCCTTATCCAATCAGAATCGAATTCTAATGCCTCCATAAAAAACATCCAGCTATATTGAACGCTGTAGTCAATGGCTAATAAATACAATTGCATGAAAGAATTTCTGCTAGCTTCATGATTTGGGTCTTGATGATATCTCAACTGTCAAACCGAAGCATTCAAACGGCTGACGAGGTATTTCGGAGCATGGGAATAAAACGTTACCACACAGAGGAATTAACCCCGGATTGGGCAAGAGCAAGAGATGCGAGTATCCACTTCGGAGAACTGCGAAACCACCGTGCCTCAACAAAGAAAAACGATCATCGAGGTTCACTTTGGGTGGCCTGTGATTTTATGGATATGGGTGTTGAAAGTGCTGAAGCAATTACTGACAAGGACTGGCTGAATCTCGTTGAACGATATAGAGCGGGACAGACGAGAAGTGGCAATCCACTCACTGAAGGCAGCATCAGAAAGCGCAAAGAAGCCCTGGTTCAAATTCTCAAGGCTACGAAACTCAATGATATTCTTCATTTCGTAGAGATGTGGAAGAAAAAGAAGGAATCCAAGGAGATTACCTATTGGAACCTTGAAGAAATGGAGGCCATGAACCAGCATGTCCTGCGCCTTGCCCAAGAAACAAAAATGCTGAAATTTGCTGTAGTACATTTATTGCACTACCATATCGCACCACGTCGACAAGCCTCTGCGAAATTCAAATGGGACTACATTGACCTCAACGAAGCCACTATTCAGTTCTCTGCCACCAAGAACGACAACCGATGTGTATCGTTCATTGAACCACGCTTTCTACCAATCTTCAAGAAATACAAAGAATGGCTTGAGGAGCAAGGTCACGGCGATACATACCTCTTCCCAACATCAAATGCGGGTAAATCGGGAACCACGAAAGTGAAGCGCCCTTATGTTTCAAACAAGACAATCAATTCTTGGTTAGCAAAAGTTCGTAATGGAGCCGCTCCTTTCTACGGTGGTACCATTCGACCCTATTCCTCTCACACTTATCGACACAGTCTTGCTATGCGGTTTCTCAACAGCGGAGCCTCTTACGAAGATGTCGGACGAGTACTTGGGGATACTGTGGCTACTGTGGAAGAACATTATTCTGACCTCGGTTTTACACCTGCTTTCAGGAAAGCTTGGGAGACCGCTCATATGCGCTCAACCATGAACACAACCGAAGGAACGGCTCAACCAGAGTGGCTGGATCGGTTCAGAAAGGTACGGACGCCAAATCGGTACAAGCCCCTCGCACCCCATTCACGGGGTACGGACTCAAAATTGGTGGCGGACGTACCAGAGTTCGAACCTCGTAAGGTTCGGACGACATGGGTTCAGACTCACAAGTCTTCGTCATCATACACTTCGTCCAAGAAGAAACTCTTGCCACAGTGCCGGCATTCGATATCAAGGTCTGGTTCGATTTTCGGATCGTTTTTGAGATATTCATTGTCTCCACGAGGATGAAGAAACCTCACCTTGATGCCGCCAGCGGTGTTCACGACCAAGCCCTCAAATTGTGCAACCAAACCGCCTTCGACGCCACAATTTGGGCAGTGTCTCTGTAGGTCTGGGTCAATTTCTTCCCTTGGATCATTCCACTTCAGTCGCTCACCGGTGAATTTCTTGGTCACGATTCCATCCCGTGCCTCCCGTTTAATTTTAGGAAGGAGATGCCCGTGTGGTGATTTGGCAAAGGTTCCACTTCGCTTTCCTGTGATTCCAAAATGGTCGAAATGAAGAACAGTCATTTGATCATGAGTGCCGTACAGAGTTAGTTTTTCACCTGGCTCCCGAATGACAACATCTCCGGCAGAATCAAGGAATTCAACGTTGACGAGTTGGTCAAGAGTGACGAAAGGAGTCAGGCCCAAGACCCAAGAACAATCCTCGCCGCCAGCATACCGCTCAAATTTTCCATCCTCCCATAGCTCGCTCTCAAACACTTCCTGCCAACTCTCGGCTTTTCGCATTTCAAGAACCTCAGAGGATGCGTTGGCATCGTTATGGTATTGTTCATGCTTCCTCCATTCCCTCTCTAACTTATCTGGGTCGCTCTTGGAGTCGGTTGCCCGCAGCTCATGATGGTACACGCCCTCGTTGCAAGCGATACTGCGTAAGACATGGTAGTCTGCTCGAACCATTTCATCAAGAGGTATGTCAAAGGTCAAACGGACGTTGCCCGGATACTTATCGCAACACAGGTAGTTTTGCTCCATGCGCTCGTGTGCCCACAGCCAAACGGCGGCTTTCATTTCTGTTTTGCCGAGCCGTTTACCTGCCTCTTCAACCAGCCATGTTTCTGCATCACGGAAGCACCATTGGTTGTCATCGGCGCATCCTTTGCAGTCGCCTCCATGCCGACTGAGTGCCATGTTTTGTGCTGGCTCAAATCTTCCTTTCTTCATCAACTCAACCAAAACGGATTCTGGTTGAATGGTCACGCATCGTCGTGTGTTTTGTTTCTTTTTTTTCATGGTCAATAGATCACCCCCTTTTGCAAATAGCATTATATATTGGTAATTAAAACTATATAAACTTAATCCATACTGTTGAGATCCAATAGGCACCTTTTTTTATGAAATATTTATACCTTAACGTAGGTAGTTACCGATATGAGTTGTTCGATTTGCCGTACTGAGGCGTATCCAGGCGGAGATTCCTGTCCGAGTTGTCCATGCGTTTTGTGTTCATCATGCATAGGGAAATTTATGCTGAAGGGTGGATGTCCCGGTTGCGGACGGACGGATTGGCCAAAAAGAGTGAAACCTAATAGTTGATTTCTTGCTCGATCAAAACCATTGCCAAATCGGGCCTCTGTGCCTGAAGAAACGAAGCGATCGCATCCAAAATCAAGGCGCAGTTGCAGTCCTGTGCGACTCCCCAGCGTCCACCATCCCTTTTTGGCCTCGCAGTGTGCTGGTTTTGTTTCCGAAATACACGACCCCGCTGCGTTTGAACCCCTTTTGGTGTGGTCTCACCGGAACCAATCTTCAACTGGTTGGCCCCTATTTCCGAGTCTTTCGAATTTCCTCGATTTGCCTGACAACGAGATCTCGACTGAACGACGGTCGGCTCAAGTCAAACGGGTCCTCGTTGAGGTAAGGCCAAACCAGGATTGAGCTCCATTCTGGTAGGTCTTCTGTTTCGTCAACCACCCCCAGCCAGTACGGCTCACGACCGTAAAGGGATTCAAGCAGGTCAATGCCTCCATCTTCTTCAATTTGCAACACGATTTCATCGGGGACACCTTCCATTCGAGCTCGTTCAAAGAGTGCTCGCCGAAATGACTCCGAATTTGGGCTTTCACCGTACAACATGTCCTCCTCGTCCAGCTCAGCGATGAAATGGTTGAGGTCTTCCAGCATGCTCAAATCCATCGGGTCTTTCACCACCACGATGTTCACGACCATCCTGGTGTCATAACAATCGACACGTTCGGGCGTCAGGGAAATCCTGTAGGAGCGTCGAGAATAGACCTTTTCTCTGCGAAGAGAAAGACTGGCGTACAACCCGTCAAGACATTTCAGGGCTTCGAAGTTTTGGAATCCGACCAAAGCATCGTGTTCCGACCAAGCGGCTGGGGTTTTCACGGATTTAAACGTCCACCCACGTCGATGCTCCAAACCGATGGAGTGAACCATTTGTGTTGCCCTTTCGGACAGAACGCATGTGTTTTCCGTGAAGGTAATGTCTGCCTGCTCTTCTTCGATTCTCATGGCTCTGAACAATGTTGTACTCTTTATTAAACGGCGTGTGTGATGTTAGGATGGTAACTGGGCAAGGGGAGAATATTCCGTAACTCATGACTCTTTGCAATTTCTGCACACAAAACGCTCAGCGGTGCGAATACCGTCGTGAATGCGGCGGCCACAACCGTTGCAGATGTCTTCCCTCATCGATTTACAAACGTGACAGTATCCACTCGTGGTGGGGGCTCCGCAGCGGCGACATCCGAGCATGCTGGTCAATTCGGTTGAGGCTTGATGAAGTCTGTCCGAAAGAACAGCCGAAAAACATCACAAACAACAGTATTAGCTTCATTCAGAACAGCCGCAAGTGGTTCACCTTGGCTGACGGAACCAACTTCTACCGAACCTTTGGAAGCGCAGACGAGTGGGTCATGTTTGGGTATTGAGTTCTTTCTCTATGAGAACCATCGCCAAATCGGGCCGCTGAGCCTCGATGAGTAAAGCGATCGCATCCAGAATGACACGGTAATTGCAGCCCTGTGCGACTCCCCAGGTTCAGTTTTGGTACACAATCACATTTGAATGATAGTTAATTGCGACGCCTTTTTGCTTGAATTCGTGTCCATAGGTGTCCATTAATGAACAACCCGCCGTACACCGTGGCTTTTCTATCTGCACTGTCAATTTTACTAGATATTATGAAAATCAGTATAAGCAAGAACACTTAGTTCCTATGTTTGAATTATACCAAATAAACAGAACAATTTTATTGCATCAACACATACGTAGCATGAAGTTGGTGTAATTATGAGTTCAAGAACTGATATTATCTGCCGAGAGATCAAAGGGATATACTTGGGCCTTGGTTGGGACATAAAATTTGTTGGAAATGCGTTTGAAGTCTTGGAAAAATTAGATTCACGGGAGCCTTTGAAAGGGTTTTCGATGCCTCCTTTCATCCATTCGTCTTCGCAATGGAAAACTTTGACAAAGGATTTGACTGATTTGAATTTTGAACTGCATCAACCACTACACCTCCTTACTCAAGGATTCGGGGAGCTTGAGTTGGCAATTGACAAAGTTGTGTCAGATATCGAACAAATCATGGATGAGGGTAAAACCTTCCACGAAGAATTGAGAGCGAAATCTGTCAAATACCTGCCTGAGACTGGAACAGAGTTCGTTTCTGAGATTTCCATTCCTCTTGTGGAGTGGGTTCTTCATTCATTCGCAAGAAATGACACAAAATCAAAAAGATTTTTCATTGAATTTTTATCAATATCTGGTTCAGATTTCCTTGTAGAGTTAAGAGATCAGGAATCCCCAATCAACCACATTACAATTGCAATTGGGATGAATTTTGATTGGAGTGAGAAGAATATGGATGTTATTTCTCAAGTTCGGGAATTGATTGGGCTATCGCCGGAACTGGAAGGATGGGAAGTGCCTACCCAGCCGCCTGTGGTAAACAGCGACCTTCAACGTAGATTATTAGCTGAAGCAATAGATGAATGGACACTAGCCAAAAGACTCTATCCTGATTGGGCATCATTGTGGACGTCGTATTCACGATGGGATCCGAACAAGTGAGCGGTTTCTTTGTCGAAATTGCAAGTGAAAGAACATGAAAAGACGTTTCGTTGCTAAAGGTCAATGTTCGAATTGCTATCATCAATTTCATTCTCAAGAATTGTCAAGGCCAACTCGTATCGCCGGGCGCGGATGAGGGATGCTAAAGCGACGAGGATTTCCAGATCTTCCGAAGCAGGGGCGACTCCCCAGTCTCCACCCCCCAAACCCAAGTTGCTCAACTCGAGGCAACCATCAGGTCGGCTCACGCTTTGCTACGAGCAGGACTCATCGACGAGGCAACCTGCCTCCTTGCCGCCTTTTCGACCGAACATGACCTATGCTGACTGGCACGACCGAAGATCAGCTCAATGAATTGTGTAATTCAAATCTTATTTTGCATGCTATAGTTGCGTAAATGTTTGTAAATATGACCGCCTTTTCCTTTGAATCCAGTGTACTCAAGACTGGTTGCATTCATGCTGATTTCCTCGATTGGTGAGTTTTTAATCCAATCAGGCTCTTCTGTGCTAGCATACCGGTCGGAAATGTAAACAAGTTGTTGATTTGAAGAGCCTCTCCAAAGGAGTTTCTCGTCATACAATTCCGAAATGAACGGACCGCTGCTGAGCATATCGGTCAGCACCATCACTTTCCTGATGATCGGATTAGTTGACTGAGCGAGTGAATCGTGTTCGTACCCAGAAAAAAGGAATGTGCTCAAATTAGGGCGCATAGCTTTGAGACAAGTGAGGAGTTCAGCCACCGCTTCGGCTTGTTCAAATGGCTCGCCACCACTTAAGGTGATGCCTTCAATGCCCTTGATGCTAGCAATCCATGTTGCAAGTTCAACGGGAGTTACCAAATTCACTTTCTTGTGAGCGTGAGTGGATCCACTGTAGCAACCCTTGCAACCGATGGTGCACCCTTGAACCCAAATGACGGCACGCACACCTGGCCCATTCGCCCGACTGTGCGAGAGTGTTTTTGCAACGTTGAGGTAGACCTCTGTTGTCAAAAAGATCACTCCTTGAGGGAAAACTCGCTCTCTCCGTTACCATCGCCTTTAATGGAAAGCGTCAGTTGTCGTGAACCAATTTGGTGGAGACGGTCGAAGATGAATAAGCTCATTGGATTGACAATTTTCTGCTCGATGATATTGATAAGGCCACGACCGCCATGACCTACCTTGCCTTGCCCAACAAGTTTCTGAACAAAGGCATCATCTAATTCCAACTTGAGGTTGAAATTTTCCAGTAGATGTTGGCGAATACCCGACAACTTGGCGTTCATGATCTTCGACCGAATGCTTGAATCGGTGATGAAATCGAAAACGATGATGTTGTCTCCGAAACGGTTCAGCAACTCAGGACGACCAAGCGTGTCGTTGAAGTGTGCTTGAACGGCGTTCATAAAGTGGGCTCTTGTTTCGTTGTAGGATTTGCTTGGATTTGCATCGCCCGCTCCGATGTTTGACGTGAAGATGATAACTGTCTCTGAGAAGTGAACGGTTTGCCCCCGCCCATCTGTTAAACGACCGTCCTCCAAAATCTGGAGAAATTTGTCGAGCACACGGGGGTGTGCTTTTTCAATTTCGTCAAACAACAACACGCTGAACGGTTTTTCTGCAACAGCGTTGGTCAATTGTCCACCTTCCTCAAACCCGACATACCCCGGAGGGGCACCGATGAGGCGCTGATCGGCGTGTTCCTGACTGAACTCAGACATATCAAACCGGATGCAGTTGTTTTGATCACCAAAAATGAACTCAGCGACGGATTTGGCGAGTTCAGTTTTTCCAACACCTGTTGGTCCAACAAAGAACAACGTGCCCTTGGGTTTGGTCATGTGGCGGGAATGTTGAACGCCAGCAAGGCCAAGGAAGGCCCGAATAATCATCGTGACCACACGCTCAATGGCTTCGTCTTGACCCTTCACGCGCTTCTTGATGATCTCACGGGCCTTGGCGACTTTTTCTTCGTCAAGTTGTGTCCATGGAGACTCTTTTTCACCGAATCGGTACAAATTGACCATATCGTCCACACTGAGTGTAGATTCACTCTGCCGGGACAAAGCGGCCATGTTGCGAATATCCACCGTTGTCATTCCATCGGTGACCTCAGCCAGCAATTCCATCGCTCCCTCGTTATTTGAGTCATCTTTGACGATAAAATCGTTGGTCATCATGGCCAACACATCGCGTCGTTCAGCCAGTCCTGGTGTCGGGATGTTGATGATCTTCACACGGCTGTCATGGTTGTAGAACTTTGGCGGTAGTGCCCCGAGTGTTGGCGTGATAACGACCAGCAAACCCGTAGAATGATTAAACGCCGTTGAACTCATTTGGAAGTCGTTCGGTTCAGCAATGGCTTTCGAGAGATTCGTGAGTTGTTCCCGTTCTTCAGCATCTTGCTGATTAGGCGTAGTGATGAGGTTCTCGGACCAATCAACGATGAACATTGAACGTTGACTGGTGTTCGCAGTGAGCACCGTGCGCATGGCCTGGAACGCTTGATTGGGATCTGTGTAGGCCCCTACTGCTACACCTCCGTCGTTTTGGGCATCATCGTCAAAACCAATGTCGTAGTCATCACCATCCTCCTCGACCAAAGCGCTTCCCTGAACGAGATCGTTGAACGTCGAGAGTTGCGAAGACGTTGGAAATGAGAGGCCGTCAATCCGGTCCCACGTCCCTTGAAGGGTGAACATGTCCTGGAGGTTCTCACGAACAGCTTCAGCGAGACGAAGCGTACGTACGTCAGAGGTTTGCCAAACATCACGCACGTTTCCGTACAGAATCAAACATCGTCGAAATCCAGCTTCTCTGCGTATCGTTCGTTTCCATTCCATCATTGTCCACTTCCTCCCATTGTTCGGGTATTGCCCCCTGTTGGAAAGCCCTTGCTTCCTTTTGAAATACGGTCAGGGTTTTTCCAATTATGCTGGACAGGGCCCGATTCTACACCGAACTGTTCCTCCAACAGAAGTAACACTTCATCCAAAGAATCCGAACACGACCGATCTTTGAACCCGTCCATATCAAATTCCATTTCACCGGAGGCACGTACGTCAAATCGAATGGTTCGGCCAGATGAGAGCGTGCCGACTACGGCGACGTTTCCGGATTCGCGCAACAATTTCGGTTTGCCAACGACGAAACCAAGTTCGCTCATGGCCTTGACCACTGAAGAAATGATGTGGCGACGAAGTTCCTCGTCCACCGCCGCCAGATGGTCTCGCTCACGCAACTGGACGGCTTGAGATTCGATAGCTTCAACTGCCTCACTGACCTCTTCAACGGTAGCCTGTTCAAGACTATCATTTACATCAAGAAGGTCGTTCATCAATCGCTCATGTTCTTTTTCAGAGGAGGCTTGAGTTAACTCAAGCCGTAAATACTTCACAGATTCAACGGCAGTGTTGTAAGCCGTTCTTTTTGCCTCAACCTTGCGTTGATGTTCTCGTTCTCTGTCATCTGCAAGGGACTGAATTTGTTCAAGGATGGCTTGCGATTTGTGAAGACGTTTCAATACAAAATCGACATCCGCCTCAACAATGGAAGCCGTTGAAGCAACCGTATGCTGTACAAACTCCATTTCTTCTTTAGCCCAGGTGTTGACATCATCGTTGTTTAAAGCAGACATCTGGGTGCGTACAACGGCAACCACCTTCTCGATTTGTTGGCGAACCTGTTTTTTACGCTCCGCCTCTCGTTGAAGAGCGATCTGCTTCTGCTGCTTCTCAATGACCCATGCGGGCACGGTTCCTTGTGAACTCATTTTTCATCCACCTTGTTCTTCTTGGCTTCCTTCTTGCCTCGCTCTATGATCGTTTCAAATCGACCATCCATCTTCGGGAAGTCCTTTTTGTCAACGAAAGGCATGAGGTTTTCAACGATTGGACCCATTTCTACTGGATTTCCGCCTGCACGAATCTTATTGTCCATCTCCGCTGCCATGAAACCGTCCTTTTTCTTCGCAACATTGTGCCATGGTTGTTCTTTACCGGCGAAGGATTGAATTTCATCGCAAAGGGATTTGACAGCTTGGACATCACCGTCTTCAACGTTTTTCAATTCGGTTCGCACGGCCCTCATGAACATATCTGGTTTGATATTTTCAGTTAGGAAGTCAAAGTGAGTAGGCGTCATGCTGGCCAAGTTATCAAACGACACTTGGAACCCTGCTTCCTTGACAGATCGCTTCCAACGGATGCTGAACTCCTCGGGCGTGAAGGCCAAATTCTTCCTCTCAAGAAGGTTAAATTCACTTTGGAGTTGATCAAAAGTAGTTAATTTTCCGAGTCCCTTCAGATACGATTCCTTCAAATTGGCAAGTTCCTTTTCCATACCTGCAGTCTGGAGAAGAGACATGAGGGAACGAATGGATTCAGGGAGTTCAAAATTTTCTGAGGCGGGTAGGTTCTTGATCCAGGAATCCAATCCTTTTCTGACCAATTGTGTGAGGACGTCCTTGAATTGATGGCCAGTCGTGAGTTCAGGGGCACCAACGAGTTGTTCAATCAAAGCAAGTGGGATTTCCTCAGAAGTTGATGGCAGGGATTGCATCAAGGAACCGACCCAAACATTACCGTTTGAGGCATGGTCGGTGTTTTCCTTGAGTAATCGTGCGGCCTTCTTGACATATGCTTCCGATTCGGAAAAGGTGAGGGCTGAACTCCACTCTATGCCTTCCTCAGGCTTCCATGAGCCTCCGGCAAGGGCTTGACCTAGGGCAGCAGTCTCTCGCATCACAGAAATGAGGCGAAGCGTGTAATCAAGTTCTGCTTTCAATCCGGCAGTGTGAGAGAAGCGGTTACGTTCCCTGCGAACCCGATCGGCTCGCGCAAAGAGTTCGTCCGACAAAACAGTCCTGCTTTTGAGGGCAGAGAGGGATTTTGACACGTTTTCAGTGGTCATGTCTTTTGAGCCAGCCAATTCAAGAACCATCTGTTCAAAAAATCGTGTGGCTTCGAATTTGGTGTTGGTACAATGACCGCACCAAGCATACTCCAGCCGTGCTGCATCTTCCCAAGGTAGCGGTTCTTTTCCACTGGAGTGGGCCCTCCATGCGTCGCTAAGAGCGTGGTTTGATCCCTCTGAAAGAACACTCTCAAAGATAGATTGCTGGAGTTTTGGTTCAAACATGGACCAACAATCATCAACGCCTTGGATGTTTGAAAATTGCTTCATAAATTCGCCTACTTTTGCAACCATGTCAGGTTCGAAGGAATCCATACGCTCCGCAAACAATTCGTCCATGAACATTTGAAAGATATTGAACGTTGATCCCTGACCTAACTCAAGCGCCTTGCGATAGGAATTAGCAAGTTCAGCCATTCCTTTCGCACCTCGAACTTCAGTTTTCATCCAAGCAGCAAAATCAGGCATTGAACGGGTGAAAAGATAGCGTTCTCGCGGATTTTTCACCTCTTTGTGAAGATAAGTAATGGCTTCAGCGAGGGATTTGTTTCCTTGGTTTTCATCAAACACCACGACGGGCAGATAGACTTCCAATTTGCTGTGCCTTCCACGAACAGAAACATTGGCCAAACGTAGCATAAAATCTTGAGTTGCGATGGTATGAGCAGGCACCATACTCTGGGCTGACGGTATGGAGATGAGGAGTGCGTTGCTGTTCTCTTGGGGCTCCACCTTGGTTTTCTTGAGGTTCTGCAGATAGGTAACAATTGTTCGGTTTTGAACCAGGGCAGGGTAGTCATCCTTTGATGAAATTTCAGTCAGGAGAGAATCGTGTTGATTGAGCAAGAGCATGCTCTTTGATGAAGAACTGATGTTGCGCTTGACATGAGCCATCGCCGAGACCAGCGGTTCAATTTGGTGGGGCTTTACCGTCGACTGAATCTTAGTTTTGATTGTCATCTCTTTCTGGAATCGCTTCAAGAGGAGCATTTCTGCTTCTTTGTTTTCAGAGAGGAACGCTTCAATCCAACCCAAGCGTTGCGACGATGAACCCTTTCGATGCACGGAAAACACAGGGGTTCCGTCCTCATGAGATACAGAAAGGGTGATGCAAATTTGGATTTGCTCAAGCTTTGCAGGGTCTCCGACCATTTCAAGGCTTAGGATGTTGACTTGTTCCGTGCCATCCGCTGCACTCAGGGCTTGTTGCGTCTCTTTTGCTACAGGTGGGGAAGGCTTTTTCATCGATTTTTCGAGGGGCGTCCAATCGCTTGAATTGAACTTTTGCAAGTGGCGACCGTTCACCACACCCCCATCCCCGCTCAACACGATCAGTGAATTGGTTCCCAAACAGCGCGCCAAATCGTAAACCTGAACCATGGTTGGTTCCACGATTTTTCCCTTGGAGAGTTGTTCTTTTCCTTCTTTGGTCACCTTTGCTTTGAAACCAAGAAGCCGCTGAAAACCGGCAGCGATTTTTTGGCGCAGCGACATGCGCTTCGGGTTGGACTGTTGTTCAATTTGAGCCTGCAAGCGCTCAACTTTCCGTTGCATATTTCGTCGTACGATACCGTGGTATGCATTGGTTTCAAGACCAAGTTGCAGACGTTCAAGGTCCTCTTTCAGTTCGGAAGTATCGGCGACAGTGATCTTTGCCGAACTGGTTTGGATGGCTTCAGCACGAATCAATGAATCAAGGGTTTCTTGAATCAATTCCGGTTCCTTGAGTCCAAGTTTCATCGCAATTTCAGCCGCAGAAACATTCGGGATCTCATTGAAGGCGCGTAGCGTGTATTTCTCAAGAAGGGAAAGCGGACGCTCTCGGGACAACTGGGCTTGAACTGGACACCTTTGCATAGGCCAAACAGCCTCGATGGTGTGTACAGGTGAACTCCCCGCTTTCTTTTGGAAAGCGATGTGATTCAAAGCTGCTTTAGCGTCTTCAGAGCATTTCACGACCATCGATCATCCCTCCTTTTCCAATTGTTCGTTGAATGTTCTTGTACATCGCTTTCTTAGTAATGGTTCCATCATCGCGCTCGATTTGAACGTTATCTACTTGTGCGAGCGTAAAACGGTTCCCCAGAATAATGAGAAGGTTTTGTGCTCGAGAGAAGGCGACGTTAATGCGTTCAGGAGAGCGCACAAACGAGGTCCTAGTCGGAGGTATGCCCCCGTTCTTGAACCCATTGCGCTTTGACGCAACTTTCTTCGGATTGTGGCTGTATCCAGCGACCTTGGTTTCGAAGACTTCCTTCTCGCCTTTTCCTTTCACTTGTGGCGAGGTGACCATACTGACAAACACCACAGGTCGTTCACCACCCTGAAACTTGTCCACTGTGTCGGCTCGCACGCTGAGGTTTGGCCACCGGTTTCGCATGGAAGCCCATGAATCTCCCTCGTTTGCAATCTCTCTGAACGCTCGCTTCTGATCGGCGTAAAACGTGATGAAACCAACGGGTAGTCGCTGCTCGTGGTCAAGGTGGCGCAGCATGGAGTCGTTTGACCAATGCGCTTGGCCGATTTCTGCCTTTTTCGCTGCAATTTGTTCTTCAAACTCATCCAGCATGTACTTGGCGAGGTGCACCTCCCGTTCATTTCGTCGAGAAGTGGTGGTTTCCGGTCGAGTTTCCTGGCAGTATTTGCCATCACGGTCAAAGGTGGAGTCTACCCAAACAAGGTGTTGATCGGGCGTGATAAGTTCTGAGCCCTCAAGCATGAAGGTTCCTCCTGAGTCTTTCTTTCGGAGGTGGAAGCCGTGTTGCTTCAATCGTTCTTGGTCCTCGTCTGAGAGACCACATTCAAGCTTGCCTTCGTAAAATTCGTTGGTGGACCGCATGATTTGGCGGTGCATTCGATACTGCTTGAGTAGGGTGACCTTGAGCGAATCATGTGCTTCTTTGAAGTACTCTGCAAACAAAGCCGAAGTCACCATTCGTTCGAATTTACCACCACGCGAGAAGCGACTGTCGTCAATTTCATCGGCCTGAACTTCTTCTCGACTTTTGGAGGTGGGGTCCTTGAACGTCGGGGGGAGTTGTCGGTGATCTCCCACCAGGATCGCCTTTTTCCCAAGGAGAATCGGAAGAAGAATTTCCGGTGGCGTCGCTTTGCTGATTTCATCGATGATAACGATGTCAAAGGGGGCTTTGAGGTGCTGGTTGTACCAAGCGTGTTTTCCTGCAAACGATGTGGTTACGCCTTCCACGTTCACCATTTGCGTGTACATCGTCTCGAGGTCTTGAAGCGTTGATTTTTTCGGGTTCTCCAAATCTTCAAGCCAATCACCTCGAATGTTCCGCCAGATTGAATCCGCCTCAATGCTACTGTTGTTTTCCAGCATCCACGCTTCAGCTCTAAGGGTGAGTGCAGAAATATCGACACCAGCGCTGGAGGAAGAATCTCCGGACACCTCCTCTGGTAGGTCGTTGAGGAGTGCATCACACAACTGAACTGCATCGCTGTGCTTACGCTTCGTGCGTTCAATCGTTTCGTGATTGGTCTGAACTTCCTTTTTTCTTGCTTCAATTTCCGTTTCGATAGTTTGTACTTGCTTAGCAGTCACATCTGCATTGGTTGTGGCGAGGGTAATAAGATGTTCAATTGAGTTCATTGGCGGTGGTACGCCATCATTCAGATCCGAGAATTGGATCCCTTTGATGAGGTCGCTAAGATTTGAAGGGCATTCAAGATTTGAGGTTAACTCGAGAATCTCCCTCTTCGGTTCCATCAGTTGTTTGTTATGCCGATTCAATCGCTTAGTCCATTGAATCCAATCCTCATCAGAGTCAATGATTTGCTCACGCTCTTTCTCCAATTCAAGTTTAATCTCTTGAGCGCGTAAATAGTCTTCCCCGGCAATCGCCTTATCTTTCTCTGCTTCAAGGCGACGAATTGCCGGTGAGACTGGCCCAGAGGATGGTGGCTGATCCAATAGATTGCGAATCAAATTTTGTGTATCTTGTTCCTTCATGTACCGCAACCACGATTGATGAGATTCAAATTCAGAATGGTCCATGCCGGCAACTTCGGCGAGGTCCTTTGTAACCCCCTCAAGGGTGTTTTGCTTGAGATGAACCTGGATGGCTTGCAAGGCATTGAGTTGGCGAGCGCTCATATCTCGAGCATATTGTTGATTGTCCATTTCCAAGAGGATGTCTTCTTTTTCTTTCTGCAGTGCTTCAAGATTTCTTGCTTGACTGTCCATCTCAGCGAGTGCTTGTGGCAAAGCCTGCTGAGCTTTTGTGATGGCTTGCTTCGCTTCTAGAAGTTGTTCTGATTCAGCCTGCTCTGTTTCACAATGTTGGCGGATGGATGGGACGAAGAAATCCTTGATGACGTTGCCTTCGAGAAATTTCTCAGCTTCCGGATCCACTTCTGCACTTTGCGCATAGCGGCGAATGGGTCGGATGTTTGGAGTGTTGGCAAATCGACCCAATGCGTTGTCAACGGCGAGGTTGGATTGACTTGCCAGCAGCACACGCTCGCCGCTTTCTGTGGCTTGATTGATGATCTCCGCAATGACGGTGGTCTTTCCGGTTCCAGGTGGCCCTTGAATCAGGAACACATCCTCAGCCGCCAATGCACCACGAACTGCTCCTTCCTGTTCTTCATTCATTGGACTCAGCGGTTCGTGTTCCAAAGGAGGAAGATTACGCGGATTTTTAGCGGCTTTGTTGATGTTGAAGAGCCATTCGTGAACGTTGTTGCCCGCTTCCAATTCTTGAAGTCGTTCGATTCCCTTTCTTTGTCGTTCGATTTGAATCAAATCACGTGAGACATCGTTGATGAGGAATGAGCCAATTGCATCTTCTTTGAGACCAATGGACGGATTATCTTCAACAGGAGGTTGAACGCGAAGGAAAAACTCAACCATACCGTCTTTGCTTGCCTCTGCCTTCCCCCGCACTTTCATGTATTTGCCAGCATCTTGGGTGTCGCTTCGGGTGGCGCTGTGGTTCTGAGAATCCTCCTTGCGCTTCCATTCATGCTCATCTTCGGAATGATCGTTGGTGATGCTGTACAAACGACTGCCTTTATTTCGTCGATTGTTGATTTGATTGAAGGTCTTCTTGGTGCAGCGAAGTTTGAAGACATATTCCGGGCGATCCCGGGTTGGCGAATCGATGGAAAGAATCTGTGCGCCCCATTCATTGTTTCGATTGGCGTTGTACATGGCATCAAGGTATTCTTTCCAGTCAGCCAAACGATTGTTCACTTCCTTCTTGGTGCTCTTCATTGCACGCATGATGGCAGGGAGTTCCACTGGAACAGATTCCAAGTCCCAGATGTCGTAGCCATCACGGTCCTCTGCAATAATACCTCCTTGGAATACCACATCGTTAGAATCAATCTTCTGGATGACTTTGAAGTGGACCATATCAAACATCAACCGCTGGTCATCGGGATTTTTTGGATTCACATCAATGGAAGCGATGGCGACGGGGATATCTCCTTTCATTCCAACCAAGTTCAGTTGTTTTGCTTCGTCAGGATGAGGGAAGAGTTCCCACTGGTCTTTTTGCCTGAATTCCATGCTTCGTCGAAGGACGTAGGTTCGATTCAAAACACCGCTGAACAACCGATCCAAGTATGCATGAGCGAAGGGGGCCCATTTCGAACGATTACCAAGATTTACTTTACGGTCCTCTGTCGGCGGTTTCGCTCCGAAATCAAGAACTTCGAAATTGTTCGCTACCCATTGTGTAAGCCCAGGGGCAGCGCGCCAAGAGAAAGTTTTAGCCTCACCATTACGGAGAGTTTTCTGACTTGAACCTGCATCCCTTCCGAAGAAAGCTCCACGAAAATAACATGTAACATCTCCAAACGAATTCGTTGCCATTGTATTTTCTCTCCTTGTGTAAATCAACTAAATTTCGTATGGTAATGGTCGGGTTCACTGTACCTTGATGCTGCCCGAGTCAATATGGGATTGAAGCCAAGTTGTAATAAAGGTTTCAATCTCGTTAAGATTGAATCCTGAGTCGTAATGGTCCTTGGGGGCCTTAACGCTCCCATAACAGGCAAGAAAACCCTCTGAGTGGACGAACCAGCCCCTTGGCTCGAGGAGAGGAGATAGTTCATTCAGTTTGATTCCTTTCCGGCTCATCTCTTTTGAAATCATTATGCTGTGCCCTACTTCCGATTCACGAATCAACACTTTTGCCCCTCGCTTGAAAATGTGGCCTGCACGAATTTTTGTTTTGTCCGAAATAATGGCGACACCGTTCTT
>Ga0209716_1001015_pt1 | contig 22985 bp, 29 predicted proteins | sample COGITO_mtgs_1205_FD_184811 | JGI IMG/M metagenome (GOLD analysis project Ga0209716, IMG submission 184811) | Pelagic marine microbial communities from North Sea - COGITO_mtgs_120531 (SPAdes) (version 2) | ecosystem: Environmental > Aquatic > Marine > Epipelagic ...
TTGCTGACTATTGGCACGGCAGTCACACATTTGTAGATAATTTTTATAGACTTGCTCCTAAGCATAAATTTTTATATCATGTAAGTTTTACTATTAATAGTTCAGTAGCAGGCGGCTTTGTAGAAAAACATGGCAATGAAATAAGTTTACTTGCTAAGTATGCTGACTTACCTAAGTTTGATATAGAAACAGAAACAAAACAACAATATAATAGAAAAAAAATTGTGCATACAAGACTAGATTATTCACCAGTTGTGATTAGATTCCACGATGACAATGAAGGTGTTACTACTAGATTGTGGCAAGCATATTATGATTATTATTTTGCTGATAGTCAAAGTTTATATCCAACCAATAATGTTTATAAACCACTAGGACCAAAAAAATACGGATTAGATAACGGCAGTGACGAACCTTTTTTTACACGTATAAGCATAAGTGAATTAAGTAGACACACTCATCACACTGCACATTTAATAATGCCAAAGATTACAGGCTGGCAACATGATAGTGTTGATGCAAGTGCAGGAAGTGAAGTATTAGAAAGTACTATGCAATTACAGTATGAAGCTGTAAAATACGAAACAGGTGATATTGTAGAAGGTAGTGCACCTAAAGGATTTGCAACACCTGAACATTACGATCAAGAAAAAAGTTTCATTGGTAATAATAGTGATACACTTAACGAAGGTCCAGGATCTATGGTTAACAATTTATCTAAGAAATTTGAAGATAAAATGTATACACAACACAATCCGTCATATAGTAATACACTAACCGAAACTTTAGATGCATATACTAACACTAGGGACTTGTCATTAGAAGGGCATCGTCCTAACGGATTAGAAACAATATTTAATCAACAAAATAATAAAGATAATATTGGTATCAATGGTGTATTTTTCTCAAGTCCTAAAAATACAAAACAAACAACAGCAGCAGTACAAAATAAAACAAATTTAAGAACTTATGATAATAATCATATTATTAACATATTAAATCAAAATGTTACCTTAAGAAATAATACTGTAGAAAAATATTATAATCTTACAACTAGTAATACTAATTATGCATCTCTTACTACTACTTCTAAAGATTATTATTTAAATGAAATGTACACAGCGTTAAGAGCTGATAATCCAAAAATTCTAAAATTAGCAAGTACAGCGTTAAATACTGTATAGGAGAAATTATGGAAGATCAAAAAAAATACTTTGATAATTATTTTACAAAACAACTGTCATTTCCAAGTAATCAAGTTGATGCTACTATTGCGTTTTTTGAAAAAAGAGGATTTTCACCTCAGTCAGCAGCAAGTGTTTCGGCAATTTTATTAAAACAAGCTAAACTAGATAACATTAAAATATTCGAATTACTAGATACATTAGGTTCAGTTGAATCTCCAGTATTAAGTAAAGTTGTTTTAGAAGTTATAAATGCTAACGGACAACGTACTAGCGAGCTAGGTGTTAAAACAGATACTATAATAAACACTACAGAGTCTAGAAACATAATAGTTTAATGGGACGATTTGCTCAAGGTAAATTTAATCTTAAAAACCCTGCCAAATACGTTGGTGGTAGAACGCCAACATATCGAAGCAGTTGGGAATTTGCGTTTATGAGATTTTGCGATGAACATGCAAGTGTAAGTCAATGGGCAAGTGAAGCTATAAAAATTCCGTATAGAAATCCACTAACCGGTAAACAGACTATATATGTCCCAGATTTTTTTATTGTATATGCTGACAAAAATGGAAAACAAAAAGTTGAATTAATAGAAGTTAAACCTGCAAACCAAGCAATTAAAGAAAAACTTGGTCGTAGTAAACATAACCAAGCAAGTTTTATTCTTAATCAAGCTAAATGGGAAGCAGCAAGAGTATACTGTAAACAAAAAGGTATATTCTTTAGAGTAGTTACAGAAAATGATATTTTTCATAATGGTAAACGATAAATAATAGTAGCATATAATGGAAGTTAAATGACCAAAAAATTAGAAGAGCTTTTAAATTTACCTGATTCGAAAGAATTAATAGAAGAGTCACAACAAGAATCTAAATCATCTAAAGCAGTAGTAGAACAAGAATCTACATTACGAGATATTGCTGAATTTGATAAAATAGCAAGTGCATTACCTGCTGTTAAAGGCTTAGGTGAAATGGCTGACAAGGAGCTTAACGAAGTTGCTGATAAAGCAATGAGTGCATATGAAGACTTAATGGATTTAGGTATGAATGTTGAAAGTCGTTATAGTGGTAGAGTATTTGAAGTTGCTGGCGGTATGCTAAAAACATCATTAGATGCTAAAGTTGCTAAGATGGATAAAAAATTAAAAATGATCGAATTGCAACTTAAAAAAGAAAAAATGGATAGAGACATATCACCAGGAGATGGTGACATAGTTAATGGTGAAGGGTATGTTGTTACTGATAGAAATAGTCTCTTAGAACGCATCAAAGGCATTAATAATGATAAATAACATACAGCATTAGGAATCAGACAATGAAATCGTTTATAGAATTTTTAACAGAATCAAAAAAAAGTTATCCTTTTAAAATAGGTGTTGCAGGACCACTACCTGAAGACTTTGTTGATATGTTAGAAACTTGTTTAGAAAAATATAATTTAGCAAATTTGTCTACAGGTAAAAAAACACCAATACAAGAACGTCCATTAGATTTCCCACAATTAGAAAATATGGAAGTTACTTACTTTGAAGCAGAAGTTAACTATCCAACAACATCACAAGTAATGCAAGAATATATTAGTAAGTGTTGTAGTTGTCCACAAACACATATAATAGTGCGCAATCCTAATGAAATGGCCGAAGAGTATCAAGCAGAAAAGAAAGACGAGCCATATGAAGCAATTCTAGGCAAAGATGATATGGGCGGCGAAAGCGCTCAAGAATCAGTTGGCGACAATCGTGTAATGGACTTGTTAAAAGAATTAGAAACTGCTCGTAAAGACAACGATCATAGTCCAATAGATGGCGTAGCAGCAGGAGAGTCAGCAGACATCACTGAAACAGAAAACACTAAAAGTGTTATGGGGAGTTAATTATGGACATGAAAAAAATAATAGAATCAATGAACAGTATTGATTCACAAAAAAAAGAACTTAAAGAAATGGCTTCTATGAATATTTCAATGAACGCAGATAGCGCAGATGAAGTTGGAAGACTATTAGATATTGTCAAGGGTGCAGCAGGTGCAGATCATGCGCATACAGTAGGGCCAGACGACATGCCAGAGATGCCTCCAATGCCATTAAAAGGCGCAAATGATATGCGTACAGATATGGAAAACTTTTCTAGTATTGTAAACAGAGCTGAAGAAGAAGTAGGTGAAGAAGAAGTAGACGAAAATGCATACAATCAAGCAGCAGCGGCAGCAGCAAGAGCACATAAAAGTGAATTTGAATTTCCTCCAGGATCAGGAAAAATGCACCCAGTAAAAATGAACAAAGACACAGCACATAAATTAGACGACGATTATGCTAACGAGCCAGACGAAGAGTATGCAGATACACAAACAATGACAAAAGATTTGTCAGGTGGATTAAACCGCGAAAAGAAAGCATACAAAAAAGCAGCCGATGGCGACAATCCAATGGCACTAGAAGATTCAATTAAAGCAAGATTATGGGATGCTTTAAATGAAATGAAAGAAGGAACATGTAACGAGTGCGGTAATGCAATGTTAACTGCTTCCGAGAAAAAAGAATTAGCAAACTTACCAGAAGGTAAGCGTCACGGCAACAGCGAAATCTACAAGAAGTGCTGGAAAGGCTGTACAAAAGTTGCTGGTAAGAAGCGTGGTGAACCAGGTTCATGCAAGTGTGATTAAACCCCCCAGAGTACTCAATAGCGCCTACGGGCGCTATTCTTTTGAGTAAATACATTATGTCGACAAGTTTAGATGGCGTCTTAATTAAAAAGGCGAATAAAAAAGAAACATTTACTGAAGTTCAAATAGAAGAGCTTATGAAATGCATGGACCCAGATACTGGGTACTTGTATTTTGCTGAAAACTTTGCTTACATTCAGCATCCTGTACAAGGCAAGCTGTTGTACGATCCTTACGAATATCAATTAGGATTAATGAACAGTTATCATAGCTACAGATTTAATATTAATATGATGCCTAGACAAACAGGTAAGACAACTTGTGCTAGTATTTACTTGGCTTGGTATGCTATGTTTGTTCCTGATCAAACAGTGCTTATTGCTGCACACAAATACACAGGTGCGCAAGAGATTATGTCACGTATAAGATTTGTATATGAAAGCTGTCCAGACCATATTCGAGCAGGTGTTACAAGTTACAACAAAGGTAGCATAGAGTTTGAAAATGGTAGTAGGATTGTAAGTCAAACAACTACAGGCAACACAGGACGTGGTATGAGTATCTCGCTATTATACTGTGACGAGTTTGCATTTGTGCAACCTAACATCGCTGAAGAGTTTTGGACTTCAATATCACCTACACTTGCAACAGGTGGTCGTGCTATTATTACAAGCACACCAAACAGTGACGAAGATACATTTGCTACTATATGGAAACAAGCAGAAGATAAGTTTGATGAACATGGCAATGAACAAGAAGTTGGTCGAAATGGATTTCATAGTTTTAGATCGGATTGGTGGGAACATCCGGATAGAGACGAACAATGGAAAGAAGAAGAACTTGGACGTATTGGTGAAGAAAAATTTAGACGTGAATACGGTTGTGAATTCTTAGTATACGATGAAACATTAATTAATAGTTTAAAACTTTCAGTAATGGAAGGCAATAAGCCACTTGTAAATATGGGGCAAACACGTTGGTATAAAAAACCATCAGGTGAATTTACATATGCTGTAGCATTAGACCCTTCAATGGGAACAGGAGGTGATAATGCAGCTATACAAGTATTTGAATTGCCTAGCTATGAACAGGTAGCCGAATGGCAACATAATACTACAGCTATACCTGGACAAATAAGAGTTCTTGCAGATATATGTAATTACCTTGTACAAGAAACTAATAATCAAAATGGAATCTATTGGAGTGTAGAAAATAATGGGCTAGGTGAAGCTGCATTAATAGTTATTAACGATTTTGGTGAAGAAAATATACCTGGATTATTTGTAAGCGAACCAATACGTAAAGGCCATGTGCGTAAATTTAGAAAAGGCTTTAATACTACACACGGTACAAAAATATCAGCATGTAGTAGATTAAAAACAATGATAGAAAATGATAAAATGATTATACATAGTAAACCATTTATATCTGAATTAAAAAACTATGTTGCAACAGGATCAAGTTACAATGCAAAACTAGGACAAACAGATGATCTTATTAGTGCTACTTTGCTTTGTATTAGAATGATGGCAGTTCTTAAAGACTGGGATCCAAGAATATATAATTCGTTTACACAAGCTGAAGATATTGAAGATTACGAAGCGCCAATGCCAATCTTTATAAGTACCAACTATTGATAAATACATTATGCAAAACTTAGAAAAAATAAGCGAAGAACTATTTGCGAAGATTAGAGGTCGCTTTCCAAGTGTAACTATTGGCACTGAAGAAGGTATGATTACAAATAATCCTAGCGAAGCACGTTTTATTGAATTTGATTATAAAAGCAAGGGTAAAGTAAGTCTAAGTCTAGATGAGAAAGACGGGCTAGTAGTAATGCACGGTGCTGATATACTTGCTGGAGAAAACGACCAAGAATTAAATGATTGGTATAGTTTCTTAAGAGAACTAAGACAGTTTGCTAAAAAACGTTTATTAAATTTCGATACAAGAGATATTACAAAAAGTAATCTACAAAAAAGAGACTATAGATTTCTAGCAAAAAATGCCGGAGAGGATAACATGACAGAATCAAAATTATATGGCACATCTAAGATAAGTTATCAAGATGTCGGAGAAGCCAGACTAATTATTAAACACAATGAAAGCATTGATCAAACTTCGCCTACAGGGCGTAATAGAAGCATTGGAAAGATTTATGTAGAGTCACCAGAAGGCGAACGTTTCTTATATCCATTTAAGCATTTAAGTGCAGCAAGAGCAATGGCTCGACATGTTGCTGAAGGCGGTAATGCGTATGATGACTTTGGAAAACACATTACTGGGTTATCAGAAGAAATGGCAAAGTTACGTAAATTTAAAACATATATGGGCCGCTCTGCTGTAATGGCAGAAGGACTTTCAGGCTATATGGATGCAGTAACAACACGTATGAAATCCGTTAAAAAGACAATTGAATCACTTCAAAAGCCAAATTACTATGCAGAAGCAATTGCAAATTTTGAGACAGTTGTAATGGAAGAAGTACCTGTAGATGTAGCAGAAAACTGGACTGATCAATTAACTATTAAATTATTTAATGAAGAACTGTCAGATATATTTCCGTACATTTATAAACTAGTAAGTGAAGCAACAAAGGCAACAGAACTAGGTCCAGATGACTTAGTAGATGAATCAGCTCTTATAGCCGACTCAAGCGCAAAGAAACATAGTAAGGCAGAACAGCCCAAAGAAGAAGCAGATTTAGAAGATGCAATGGAAGGACTTATGGGTCAGTTCAGTGAAGCAAACGAAGCAGAAAGAGACACACACTGTTCTGACAAGTGTTGCGGAAGTGATACTAAAGCAGAAGATTGCGATTGTCCACCAGACTGTAAACATTGTAACTGTAATGCAGATGTAGACGAATGTCCACCAGAAACAAATGCAGCACCACAACAACAGATGGCTACTGAAAAGCCAAAAACACCACTAGGTGAATTTATTCTATCGTATTACGATAGAGAAACAGGATCATTCCCAAAAGGGGAAACAGCAATTCTAACTATGGTTGAAAAAGACTATGGAGACGAGTATGTTCGACCTGCTCATTCGTTTATTGAACAAGTACATAAAACTTTTGTACAACACGAACGTATGAACAACGAACAAAGTGACATTTTTAAATTATCTGGAATTTAATTTAAAAATCACTTGACAAAACCGTTTGTAGCGTGTATAGTATATATATGTGCTGCAAACAAAAGGCACAACAACAAAGACATAGGCAACATTATAGGAGGCATTAACTATGGCATCATTAGCAGAAATCCGAGCAAAGCTCAAAGAACAAGAAGCCGGCGCAAGCGGCAACAGAGGACCACAAGGTCCAAACCCAATTTACCCATTTTGGAATATGCAAGAAGGAACCAGTGCAACACTACGTTTCCTTCCAGACGGTAACCCAGATAATACTTTTTTCTGGGTCGAACGTTTGATGATCAAATTACCATTTGCAGGGGTAAAAGGAGATACAGGTAGTAAACCTGTTCAAGTTCAAGTACCTTGCATGGAAATGTATGGCGATAGCTGTTCTATCCTACAAGAAGTACGTGGCTGGTTTAAAGACCCTTCACTAGAAGATATGGGTCGTAAATACTGGAAGAAGCGTTCATATATCTTCCAAGGATTTGTAACAGACAATCCACTTACTGATGACGAAGCACCTGAGAATCCAATTCGACGCTTTATTATTGGTCCACAAATCTTCCAGATCATTAAACAAGCACTTATGGATCCAGATATGGAAGAATTGCCAACAGATTATACTGCTGGTGTAGACTTCCGTCTTAACAAAACATCAAAAGGCGGTTATGCAGACTATTCAACATCTAACTGGGCACGTCGAGATCGTCCGCTAGGTGATGCAGAGATGGCAGCAGTAAATACACATGGACTGTTTAATCTCAACGATTTCTTACCTAAGAAGCCAGGTGAGATTGAAGTTAAAGTGATGCAAGAAATGTTCGAAGCATCAGTAGACGGCGAAGCATATGATGCAGATCGTTGGGGACAATACTTCCGTCCAGCAGGAATGGCAGCACGTACAGGCGATCCAAATACAAAGCCAAGTGTACATGCAACTGCTACAAGTCAAAGTGCTCCACCTACTACTCAAGCAACACCAGTAGTAGAGGATGTTCCTTTTAAATCAAATGAAGAAGTAGCAGCAGCAGCGCCGGCAGCAGCAGCTACTGGTGGTGATGCAAATGACATTCTAGCAATGATTAGAGCACGTCAAGGGTAAGAACAACTGAAAAGGGTTGCTTTTTAATAGAGCAACCCTTTTTACTTTACAGATTTATTAGGAGAATTTAATGGCTAAATCGTTTGATGTTAGCAAGTTCCGCAAGGACTTGACTAAAAGTATCTCAGGCATGAGTGCTGGATTTAACGATCCTACTGATTGGATTTCAACAGGATCATATGCACTAAACTATCTTATCTCAGGAGACTTTCACAAAGGTGTTCCGCTAGGTAAGGTTACTGTGTTTGCAGGTGAATCAGGAGCAGGCAAATCGTATTTCTGTTCAGGTAACATTGTAAAACACGCACAGGATCAAGGCATCTTTGTAGTACTAATTGACTCAGAGAACGCACTTGATGAGAGCTGGCTACAGGCTCTTGACGTTGACACAAGTGAAGAAAAACTTCTTAAACTTAACATGTCAATGATTGATGATGTAGCAAAAACTATCTCAACATTTATTACAGACTTTAAAGCAATGGATGAAGAAGATCGTCCTAAAGTATTGTTTGTAATTGACAGTTTGGGTATGTTGCTAACACCTACTGATGTTGATCAGTTTAACAAGGGTGATATGAAAGGTGATATGGGTCGTAAGCCTAAAGCACTAACTTCATTAGTCCGTAATACTGTTAACATGATCGGCTCATTGAACGTCGGACTAGTATGTACTAACCACACATATGCATCGCAAGATATGTTTGACCCAGATGACAAGATTAGTGGTGGCTCAGGCTTTATCTATGCATCAAGTATTGTTGTTGCAATGAAGAAGTTGAAACTTAAAGAGGACGAAGACGGCAATAAGATTTCAGAAGTTATGGGCATCCGTGCTGGTTGTAAAGTAATGAAGACACGCTATGCAAAACCGTTTGAAGGTGTGCAGGTTAAGATTCCTTATGAGACTGGCATGAACCCGTACAGTGGTTTAGTTGAATTGTTTGAGAAGAAAGGCTTGTTGACAAAGCAAGGCAATCGACTCAAGTATATTAATCTAGCAGGCGAGGAAATTCTTGAATATCGCAAAGCATGGATGCAAGAAGGCAAACTTGATTTGATTATGTCGGAATACGCAGAAAAAATTGCTCCTGTGGTAAATACCGACGAAGTTGACGAAGAAGAAGCAACTATTGATCAAATTGAGGAAGCAACCACAAATGAATGAAGAACACATCAGTGACATCTGGACGATGTTTAAAGAATATACAGACAAGAAACAAATGGAACTTGTTGCCGAAAAGTATGTTGATCTATTAGCAGACTACGGTGTTAGTGATGAAACGTTTAAGGAAGTTATCGGTACAGATTCTTATTTAGATGAAGCAATTAGCTACTATCTAGATTTAGATAATGTAGACGATGATGACGAAGAATGGGATGAATAATGGGTTGGTATAGCGAAGTATCGCGAGACATTAGTAAGATACCAAGTGCTGTACAGTTCTTTGAAGACGAGCTGATACAAGGTCGTCTAGATGTAAAACTCAAAGGCAATGTAGAACGTGCTGCGGCAGAAATGCCCGGTATCGTTGAACAGCGTTTTAACCAGCTTCAAGAAATTGAAGCAATCCTCAACTACTTAAACATCGAGCTGCGTAGGTTGCGCAGCTCGTACTTTAAGAAATATCTCGAAAACTATCAACGAGCTCTGTCAAGCCGTGACGTTGAAAAATACGTTGACGGTGAGGCAGACGTTGTTGACTACGAAAAGATTATCAACGAGTTTGCTCTTATGCGTAACAAATGGTTAGGACTTTTAAAAGGACTTGATCAAAAGCAATGGCAGATAACTAATGTTGTAAAGCTTAGAGTAGCAGGAATGGAAGATGCAAGCGTGTAGTATTTTAGTAGGAGTTGATCAAAAATACTACGATGACTGGGCATCAACACTACTAAAATCTATAAACTTTAACTGTCCTGATATTAAATTACGTTGTCATGTAGTAAATCCAAAAAATCTAAAAAAATTACCTTTTGTAGAATATACTACAGAAGAAATTTCTTTCGATAACGAAGATTCAAAAATATCTTATTTGCAAGCTGTAAGATTTCTTGCAGTATCTAAAATTCCTACTACAGAATTTGTACTTACTATTGATGCAGATACTATATGTTGTAAGAAATTTACAAAAGAAGAATTTATTAATATATTTGATAAGCAAAATATTTTAGTAAAAGACAAAAAACCCGATCGCTGGCTTTGCGGATTAGTTTGTTTTAAGAATGATAACTTTAGATACGAATACGCAAAACTACTTAATTCTGACCCAATATCGACATGGAAAGTTGGCAGAGATCAAAAAGTCCTATCAAAACTAAAAGATAAATTTAACTTTGTGCCTGTACATTATAAATGGATGTCAATCGGAAAAAACGGACGCGGCAGTATATTTTTAACACTCAAAGGCGACAATAAAATTACACATAAATATTTAGAAGTTTATAGGCAGTTTAAAAATGAAATTAAAACTTAGTGAACCGTTAATAGTTGGTATAAAAGGCAGCTTTGATAATCAAAATTTATTATTTGTTCCAGATTTGCCTAATTTTAAGATAGTAGAAAATTTAGATGATCCATTAGTTAAGAGTGCCGATGGATATATGCAAACTAATATATATAAATTTTCAACCCCTAAGTTAAAAGACCAGTTTGATTTTATTAAAGAATCAGGCAAACCTTTTTTAGTATATGAAAGTCCTGTATTTCGTAGGGGCACAACAGCATTACAAGATAAGAATCCACTGTTTATGCAACGTGTAGGCTGGAATCATTTTATGCGCCAGGGAATATTTTGTAATGAAAATAGCCCGCCGGATAGATTTAACAAAATACAAAAAGACCAAAACATAGAAATAAAGCCTTGGAGAGCAAAGGGTGATTACATATTATTCATTTTGCAAAAGCCCAATGACAGTAGCTTAGAACAAGTGCATAAAGTTTGGGGTAATCAATATTGGGCGTATGTGTCTGATTGCTTGCGTAAAATTCGTGAGCATACTGATATGCCTATTGTTCTTAGAGGGCATCCAAAAGCAAACAAAAGCAGATCAATAGCTGCGGGTATTGCAGCAAAAGAAGGAATACCTAACGTAACGCATACTACTAATTACGATACACAAACAATTGCAAACGGTGGCAGAGGCTTACAAAAAGACTTCGACAATGCATGGGCAGTTATTGGTACAACTAGTAACACCCTTATAGAAAGTGCATGTGAAGGCATTCCTACATTTGCATTAGACGATACTGCAATGAGTTTCGACGTATCTCAACCTGACTTATCTTACTTAAACAATCCAAAACTAGATATACCTCGTGAGCAATGGTTATATGATCTAGCATACACACAATATTATTTTCACGAGCATCGTTCAGGCTTTGCATGGAATAGACTCAAACCTGCATACTTCTAAAAACATACTGGATAAGTATTTAAAATTAAGAGAAAGTAAACATGAAGCAAGTTTATAATTATTGGATGCCTGATAGTGATAATCACTTTGAACGTCTTATTAAAAAAAGAATAAGTCAAGGCGGCCCGGCAGAATATCAAGATCTTATTAGAGCAGCAGCATATGAACATATAACTGATTATGATTTATGCATTGACGTTGGAGCAAACGTTGGTTTATTTACTGTTCCGCTATCTACAAAATTTAAAAAGATTATTGCATTTGAACCGGTTGATCAAGTTTACGAATGCTTAGAAAGAAACACACAGGACTTAAATGTAGAATTAAGAAAATATGCATTAGGCAATGCTAATAGTACTATTGACATAGAAATTGTTAATGATAATACCGGACAAAGTTATGTCAAAGACGAAACAATGGGCCAAGGCAGTATTGATATAAAGCGTATGGATGATTTAGATCTTCCTAGATTCGGCTTGTTAAAATTAGACTGTGAACGCTATGAATTAGAAATTCTCAAAGGCGGCAGCGAAACTATATTAAAATATAAACCTATTATTATCGTAGAGCAGCACCCTGACACAGAATTTTGCGCAGGTACTTTTTTAAAAAATCATGGTGCTGTTCAACTGGCAAGAGTCAAAAAAGATTATGTATTCGGATGGAGTTAATGAGCAAAGTAGTATTAGTAACAGGCGGATTTGATCCTTTACACTCAGGGCACATTGCCTACTTTAAAGCAGCACGAGAACTAGGTGATCACTTAGTAGTTGGTGTTAATTCAGACGCATGGTTAGAACGTAAGAAGGGCAAAGCATTTATGCCCTTTGAAGAACGCTGTTCAATTATTAAAGAACTCGCATGTGTTGACGAAGTTATTGGATTTAATGACGACGACGATAGTGCGTGTAACGCTATTATGCAAGTACTGTCAACAAAAGGCAGTAGTTGGAGTGTTGTGTTTGCTAATGGTGGAGATAGGGTAAACACCAACACACCTGAATACAAAGTATACGGCGAACACGCTGATGTTGAATTTAAATTCAAAGTAGGTGGCTCAAACAAAGCTAACTCAAGTAGCTGGATCTTAGACGAGTGGAAAACACAAAAGACCGAGCGAGACTGGGGCTACTGGCGTGTGCTAGATAATGTTCCAGACAAAGGTTATAAAGTAAAAGAACTTGTAATATATCCAGGCAAAAGTCTAAGTGATCAAAAACATTTTGAACGTAGTGAACAATGGCAAGTACTGCAAGGTATAGTAAAAATGGACACTGAGTATAATGAAATTAAAAACATTACACATTTAGAAGCACATAATAGACCATATGAAATAGGCGTGGAAGTTTGGCACAAAGCAAGTAATCCGGGAACAGAGAATGCACACATACTCGAAATACAATGGGGTGTATGCTATGAAGAAGATATTGAAAGAAGAGATTAATGAAAGTATTTGTAGGATATGACCCAAGAGAAGATATTGCATACCAAGTGTGTAAGCACAGTATACTAACTAGACAACCAAACGCAAATGTACGTCCACTAGTGCAAAAAGAGCTACGTGATGCAGGATGGTATACTCGTCCTGTAGATAAACTTGCAAGTACAGAGTTTACATTTACACGCTTCTTAGTACCAGAACTTGCAAACTTTGAAGGCTGGGCAGTGTTTATGGATTGCGATATGATTCTTACTACGGACATTAAAGAGCTGTTTGATCAAGCAGACGACAAGTATGCTGTTATGTGTGTGCAACATGATTATACACCTAAAGAAGGTATGAAGATGGATGGACAGAAACAAACTGTTTATCCACGTAAGAACTGGTCAAGTGTTGTATTGTTTAACTGTGCGCATCCTAGTAATGCTAGACTTACACAGGACATGGTAAATGATCCAGAACTTAATGGTGCATATTTTCATAGATTCAGTTGGTTAAAAGATGAAGAGATCGGCGAACTAGATCATACATGGAACTACTTAGTAGGAGTGTATGATGATATTGAAACACCAAAACTAATACACTACACCGAAGGCGGACCGTGGTTTGAAAACTATAGAGACTGTGAATTTAACGAACTTTGGAAAAAAGAACTACAGGACATGATGAATGGGTAAAATATATGAGATGGGTTCTGGAACAGTAGATAATATTGAAGATGGGTTTGTGCGTACATTTGCCCAAGGTATTTACTCACAGAAACCTGCTGATATAAACGGCAGTTTTATTATTAGAGGCGTTGGCGGCGGCAGCCAAAAAGCATATAAAAGATGTTGGGAATTAGGACAATCCTTTTACGCAATCGATACTGGATATTTTGGTAATTTTAAACACAAAACATGGCATCGCATTACACATAATGCACTACAAAATATGGAAGAATTTGTAGAACGTCCTGTACATCGTCTTGAAACGATATTGCAAAATAAATGGAAAAATATTTATAAAAAGTTTGTTCCTGGAAAAAAAATATTAGTATGTCCGCCGAGTGATAAAATTATGAACTTGTTTAATCAAGGAAATGCAAATGAGTGGACATCTAACATAGTAAGTAAATTAAAAACTGTAACAGATCGTCCTATAGAAATTAGAATGAAACCTAGTAGATTTGATAGAGTAACTACTAAGACAATAGAACAAGCACTTAATGACGACGTACATTGTCTTATAACATATAATAGTATTGCTGCATCAGAAGCATTAATGTGCGGGAAGCCGGCCATAACATTAGGTCCTAATGCTGCTAGTGCAATCTGCGAAACAAATATAGAAAACGTAGACTCTCCTAGAATACCAACTAAAGATCAAATGTACTCTTTCTTAACACACTTGTCATATGCACAGTTTACACAGCCTGAAATGGCAGACGGCACCGCTTGGAGAATATTACAAGGAGAGAGACTGTGACATTAAGTGTAGCATCTTATTTAATGGGAATACCTAGTAAGAACGTTAATCCAGATAAGCCTAAAATTATTGTAAATTTTATTGAAGGTGTGTGGGCAAGCGGAGACAAGGGAGAAATCGTTTGCGACTATAATCCAGTCGACACAGACGTAGCAGTAATACAAGGGTTTGTACATCCTAATAGTAAAAATTCTCCACATCTGCAATTAAGAAAAAATGTAATTGAACATCAACATAAACGGAATAAACGTACTATTATTGTAGATAGCAATCTATTTTTATATGCCGACAAAGGAAATTCTAATAAGTTTCTGCGTTATAGCTATGATGGCATTTTTCCTAACACAGGCGAATATTGTAACAATCGACCCGACCCTGCAAGATGGAATTTAATTAGTAAACGTCTTGGTATTAAACTAAAGCCGTGGACACAATCTGGTAGAAACATTTTAATATGCTGTCAACGTGACGGTGGATGGAGTATGGGCAGCAAAGCATTAATGCCTTGGCTAGTTGCTACTGTACAAGAGATAAGAAAGGTTAGTGATAGAACAATTGTAGTTAGGTTTCATCCTGGAGATAAAAATCAATTAAACCATAAAAGAATGTTAGCAAGATATAAATTACCTAATGTTATAACAAGTCATAATGAAAATATACTACAAGATTTTTCTCATGCACATTGTGTTGTGAATTATAACAGTAGTCCGGCAATAGCAGCAGCAATTGAAGGAGTTCCAGCTATTGTTCTTGATCCAACTCGTAGTCAAGCAGCAGCAGTGTCTCATCATAAATTAACAGATATCGAACATATACAAGAGTTTGATAGAGAATCTTGGATACAAAAAATGGCGCAGATGCACTGGACATTAGACGAACTTAAAGACGGTACAGCATGGAGACACTTGAGAAAGTGGGCAATAAAATGAGCAAACAAATAACTGTAGTAACTACATTTCATCCCACAGGATTAGTAAAATACGGACAACGGTTTTTAGATAGCTTTGCTGCAAAAGTAGACAAACGCATTAAGCTATTAGTATATGCAGAAGATTGTAAACCGATTAATCCTGACCCAAGTCGCATTGAAATATTAGATGCAAAACAAGTATTACCTAAACTAAATGCCTTTAAAGCTAAGTGGAATAATGTTCCTAAAGCTAATGGCGATATCAGTCAAGACCCTGTACGCAGTAAACGCAAGGATTGGAACAAAGAGTTTAAATGGGATGCTATACGGTTCGCTAATAAGACATACGCTGTGTATGACGCTTGTACACGCTCTAAGGGGTGGTGTGTGTGGATGGATGCAGATAGCTTTATTCACAGTCCTTGGGAATATGAGGAATTTGCACAACTACTACCAGACAATGCTTACATTACATATGTTGGTAGAGGTAAAGGATCGCAGACTTGGCCAGAGTGCGGGTTCTACGGACTAAATTTAAATCATCCTGTGTGTCATAGTTTCTTAGAAGACTTTGAGCGTATGTACGAAGACGCAGACAATGGTATCTTTACATTAGAAGAATGGCATGACAGTTATGTGTTTGGCGAGCTGCTAAAGAAGTATAGTGAATTTCCATCACACGATTATAGCGCAGAAATGTATTTGAAAGAAGCTAAGTCAGGCGGCGGTGGACATCCATTGATCAACGGCCCGCTAGGCAAGTGGATGGATCATATGAAAGGCGGGCGCAAAGATACTGGCAAAAGTCTTAAAAAAGATATTATGGTTAAAAGAACAGAAGCATATTGGAAGGAGTTTTAAATGTTAGAAGTTGAAGAACACCTTGGCGGCGGCGAAGGACGCTGCTGGGTTGATGAAGGCAGTTTAGATAAAGTAATTGAAACTTTCAATATAACAAGCATGATCGATATCGGCTGTGGACAAGCATGTCAGGTCGAAGCTGCAAGAAAAAGAGGTCTACGTGCTATTGGAATTGAAGGCGACCCTAGATGTTTAAAAGATGATTTGCAAATACAATTTGATTTTAGTAAAGGCAAGTTTTCAATTGATGAAGAATTTGATCTTGCTTGGAGCGTAGAATTTTTAGAACATGTGTACGAAGAATTTATACCAAACTATATGCCAGCTTTTCAAGCAGCAAAATATGTAATTTGTACACATGCACCTCCTGGTAAAAAAGGTCATCATCATGTTAACTGTAATACAAAAGAATACTGGATAGAAATATTTAATCAATACGGTTTTGACTATGACCAAAAGGGAACTGATATGATTAGAACTTCAACAACTATGGGCAAAGCTTTTATGAGAAAATACGGCTTAATGTTTATTAGGCGATAAATGAGATTTAGTTTATGGACACACAATGGTGCGCTTAATAGTAGACCAGTTTTCGATGCTTTTGATCACAGTCTTGTGGCTGCTGGGCATGATGTTCTTTATAATGATATTAACGCTGATGTTAATGTTATTTGGAGTGTTCTTTGGAATGGCAGAATGGCTAGAAACGAAGCTATCTGGAATCAAACCAAACCAGTTATAGTACTTGAAGTCGGTGGAATAAAAAGAGGAACAACTTGGAAGGTTGGATTAAATGGTATTAACAGAGATGCTTACTTTGGCGATATGGGCAATAGCAATGATAGGGCTACTTTACTTAACTTGGAGGTAAAGCCCTGGCGCACAGACGGCGAGTATATACTAATAGCAGGACAGCACGACAAAAGTTTGCAGTGGCAAACTATGCCTCGCATGAGCAACTGGTTTTTAAATACTTACGACGAAATACGCAAACACACAGACCGCCCAATAATATTTAGACCACATCCACGCTGTAGACTTGAACACATTGAGCGTGGACTTAAAAACGTATACAGACAAGAACCTCGACATGTTACTAACACTTATGATGATTTCGATATGGGTTTTGATAATGTTTGGGCTACTATCAGCTATTCGAGCAACCCAGGCATACATAGTATCATCGAGGGTGTGCCTGCGTTTGTTAGTACCCACAGTCTTGCTTACCCTGCAGGCAATGACATTGATTTCTTACATACTATAGAACAGCCTCTAATGCCGGATAGAACACAATGGCTTAACGATTACGCTCACACTGAATATACTATAGAAGAAATTGCAGCAGGATTGCCATTAAAGAACTTGACACCTAAGCTAATTTAAGTTATACTGTATGTATGATTATAAATTTAGAAGATTGTTTAGAACATCTTGCAGGACTGCGTGAGTCTCCTGTCGAGTTTACTATTGAAAAAACTGATCATACTATTATGACTAGTATTGCTAGACAAACCTTTCGAGGCGTTGCTCTAACTGATAGACAGTCAGCACTTATGTATGAAAAATTACAATCATATCGCGATCAGTTTGTCAATTTAGATTGGGACTTTGATTACGCAGTTAATCAATTGCGTCAACCGTTGCGTCATATTGATCGCAGTAAATATATCAAACTTGCAGACAATGAAATTAAAATAAGATTTCCTTTTAGAAAAACTGAAATAATGTTAGTGCAAGAAGTTGCAAACACTGCACAAGATAATTATCGTCATGAAAAAGGATCACACACTCATTATTTTGCATGTAACGAAATCAATATATTAAATTTGTTAGACAGATTCAACAATAAAGAATTTGATATCGACGAAGAAGTTATTGATCTATATAAAGAAATTAAATCTATACACAGTTCTCCGCAAGACTACATAAGTGGAATTTCTAATATGGAATTAATTAATATTCATCCTACTCTACAGCCTATTATAAAAGATGAACTAGGAGATCTAACTTCAGAAACTATGACGCAGTTTATTGATCGTAGATTTAGATACGGTTTTGATCATGTCGAATTACCAACTGATGAATCAAAACTTGTAAATCAAATTGTATGCCGGACAGGTAAAACCTTTCAAAGCAAGCCGTCTATGCACTCATTACATAACATTTTAGACGCACTATGGAAATTAAATAGATTTCCGTTGTTAGTAATACTAGACAACGAGCCAGAAAATGAATTACATGAATTTGCAAACCATTTTAGAGACATTTTAAACTCAGAAGAACAGAGTGTGTTGTTTCGTTTAGTAGACAAAGACGCAGGCTTTAACCAATTGATTAAGGACAGAAAATTAAACAATTGGGTTGACAAGTTGACAAAAGTAGTGTATATTAGTAAGGATAAGTTACCTAAGTTGCTTGTAAATAATGAATGGAAGCCTAGTGCAGCATTTAGTTTTACAAGTTCAATGGACCGTCATGTGAATGATTATGTTTCATTTAACTGTGACTTAATTGTATATAGAGAAGAACATTTGAGTCCTATGAGGAGACATTCAAGATACTATGGCTAGTTGTAAATTAATAATCGAAGATGAAGTAAACATTAAACTAGAAGGTCTTGATGTTGATGTGCGCCGAAAGCTCGCAAATGCTCTTAAGTTTGAAGTGCCGTATGCAAAGCACATGCCACAGTATAAACTAGGTAGGTGGGATGGCAAAGTCGCTTTCTTTGGTATTGGTGGCTCAGGCTACGTTAATCACCTTGATGTTGTCAGCGAAGTGCTGGCAAAGAACAATGTTGAAATTGTAGACATTGAAGACAGACGCCATCCTATTACTTTAAACTTTCAACCAGTTACAGAACGCTATTGGGCAGACCAAGGCGTTGTATGGCCTAAAGGTCATCCGGCAGAAGGCGAAGATATTATTCTTCGAGATTATCAGGTTGAGGCAATCAACAACTTTATTGCTAATCCACAGAGTCTACAGCAGATTGCTACAGGCGCAGGCAAGACAATTACAACAGCTACGTTATCACATATCAGTGAACCTTACGGGCGTAGTCTAGTTATTGTTCCTAACAAGAGCCTAGTAGAACAAACTGAAGAAGACTATATTAACTGTGGATTAGACGTAGGGGTGTACTTTGGAGATAGAAAGCAACTAGGTAAGACTCACACTATATGTACTTGGCAATCCTTAAATATTTTGGACAAGAAGCACAAAGACGGAAGCGCAGTGTTATCACTGGCTGAGTTCTTAGAAGGTGTAAGCACTGTTATTGTTGACGAAGTACACATGGCGAAAGCAGAAGTTCTTAAGAACTTGCTTACTCGCAACCTACGCAATGCTCCTATTCGCTGGGGACTAACTGGCACAGTACCAAGAGAGAAGTTTGAGTTTGAAAGTATTCATGCAAGTTTAGGTCCTGTGGTCGGGTCAATTACAGCAAAGGAACTTCAAGACAAAGGTGTGTTGTCAACTTGTCACGTTAACGTAGTACAACTAATCGACACTGTTGCACATAGAGATTATCAAAGCGAACTAAAATATCTAACATCAGATACAGCACGTTTGGAATACATTGGTAAGATGATGAACACAGTATCACAATCAGGCAATACTCTAATTCTTGTAGATAGAATTAGTGCAGGCGAAACACTACAAACACTTATACCCAACAGCACGTTCATTAGCGGAAGTGTTAAGGTTAAAGACAGAAAGGAAACATATGACACAATCCGCGAAGGAACTAATGAAGTCATTATCGCAACGTATGGAGTCGCCGCCGTCGGGCTTAACATTCCACGTATTTTTAATCTTGTTCTTCTTGAGCCTGGTAAGTCTTTCGTGCGTGTTATACAAAGTATTGGTAGAGGCGTAAGAAAGGCAAAAGATAAAGACTTCGTACAAATATGGGATCTTACAAGTACTTGTAAGTTTGCGAAGCGACATCTAACTCAGCGTAAGAAATTTTACAAAGAAGCAGAGTATCCCTTTACTATTGAAAAAGTGGATTGGAATTAAATGAGAATATTAACTTTAGATAACGAGTGTTTTAACCTAGATAATTTACCAGAAACTATAGAAGACGATGTACGTTTTAGTGTACTAGATAATAGTGATCCTAAAAATCCTGACTTTTTCTTTGTTCCTTTAATTTTCTTAGAAAGTTTTAGTGCGCCTGCAATGGTATTAGACATTGGCGGCAAAGAAGTAACTATGCCTGTAGATTGGAACATTGCTGTAGGTTGTTCAGAAAGCGGTAACGATTTAGAAGTACTTCCTTTAACTAGTATTAACGATAGAGGTTTTGAAGCATTTTTGTTTAATCCACTAACTAGTTTTAAAACAGACTTTGCTGAAATAAAAATCACTAATTTTTATACAGATGTAAAATGGTACTTTCCTAAAATGAAGAACGGACAACTACTAAGCGTACCAATTACAGAAGGCAAAAATCCGTTGTGTGCATTCTTTGTAAAAGACATCAGTCGTCAATGTGAAGTAATAGAATATAGTTTGTTAATGTAAAGGAATCAACATGGGAATTAAAGCAGGTAAAATTTGGGGCAACACAGAGTTGATCCATGCAAACGGTGTACTAGAGTTTCACCGTATTGAATTCAAAGAAGGCTACAAATGTTCAGAACATGAACATCAGTTTAAATGGAATGGCTTCTTTGTTGAGTCAGGCAAAATGCTTGTGCGTGTATGGCAAGATGATCAAGGACTAGTTGACGAAACTATTCTTGAAGCTGGCGACTTTACACAAGTCAAGCCCGGTAAGATTCATCAGTTCGAAGGACTAGAAGACGGTGTTGCTTTTGAACTGTACTGGGCTGAATTTAATCACGATGACATTGTTCGTCGTACTAGCGGCACCGAAGTAAAAGGAAAGAAGTAAATTGGATATTATTTTAATCGCAGTAGTATTTTCAGCACTAGTAGGCTATTGGGCTAACAACTGGGGACGTAATGGATGGCTTTGGTTTGTGGTTGCACTACTAATTTCACCGTTGATCACAGCAATCATTTTGGTAGTTATGGGTCGAGACGGAACAGCAAAAGCAGAAAAAGATTCTGCTGACATCGAAGCAGAAGCTCAACGCCTTGCAGCTATCGAGAAGCGCAAAGCGGAATTGTTAAACAAATAGTATGGGCGATTTATTGCTAAGTGAAAAATTTAATAACTTTGTAAAGAATTGGACTTTTAATTTAGGCCAAACTAATAAATGCCCATATGCAAAATCTGCATTTGACAGAAATAAAATAAAAACAGTGTTATTATCTTGTTCTAATTCTTATGAGTTTTGGTCAACAGTTTATGCCGAAGCAGATAAATTTGATGATTCGAACGATGTAGTTATGATTGCTATGGAAACTAATAGTGAAATAATAACGAATATGCAAATGAGCGGTGGCTGTGATAGTTTTAATGGATTGTGTAATAATAAAAATATAGACCTATGGGCATTAAATTTATACGAAGAATTATACACAATTGTTTTACTACAAAGACTTAGCAAACTAGATAACGCTAGTAAAGTATTTGCAAGTAAAAATTATTATAAAGATTATGTTCCTTATATGTATAATAAATTTGTGTTAACACGAAGACGTATGCGAGAACAGTTGGATGACTAAGATGATTCCAGACCAGGCGCTAATCTATGAGCGGCAAAACGGTGTTGTGTATGCCCGCTATAGAGATCCTCCACACAATGAGTTGGAAAGATGGATAGTAGGCGGTGATCCAGATGCTGTAAGTAGAGCAACTGGAGATCTATTTAGTTGGAGTGAATGGCAAGAGTTGTGTAGACTAACCGAAACTAATTACACTCTTCAAACACAAATGAAAAAACTACTAGACCTCTATTATATTATTAAGGACGACAAATGAGAATTATAGCAGGACCTTGCCAACACGAATCGTTAGCACAGAGTGCAGAGATTGCCAAAGAGTGTAAGCGTGTATGCGACAAGTATAACATTGAGTATTACTTTAAAGCTAGTTACGATAAAGCCAATCGCTCAAGTATGCAAGGTGTACGTGGCATGGGCCTAGAAGCTACGCTCACAGACTTCCTTGCACTCAAAGTGACGCTCGGTGTTAAAACACTAACCGATGTACACGACTGTGTACAAATAAATCGCATCGAAAGAGAATTCAAAGATGCAGTTGATGTCTATCAGATTCCTGCATTTCTATGTAGACAAACTGACTTAATACAAGCAGCGTGTGCTACTGATAAGATTGTTAATATTAAAAAAGGACAGTTCTTAGCACCTTGGGATATGACAGGTATACTAAGTAAGTGTACCGACGCTAAAGAAGTTTGGATTACAGAAAGGGGTACTAGTTTTGGATATAACAATCTTGTCGTTGACTATACTGGTCTTATGTATATGCTTGACACTTATGAACATGATATTGTTTTTGATGTTACGCACTCTGTCCAAAAGCCCGGAGGACTTGGGTCTAGTTCAGATGGTAACCGTGATTACGTCCCTGGGTTGGCTCGTGCTGGGAGCGCTCTTGGCATCCAATCTTTTTTCTTGGAAGTCCATCCTGACCCTGATCTAGCACCAAGTGACGGACCTAATATGCTTAGACTAGAAGACTTTGAAAGGACAGTAGATGAAATCCACCGCTATTCTTATACCCGCTAGATACGGCAGCACACGCTTTCCAGGTAAGCCATTGATTTCATTAGATAATATTCCAATGATACGCAGAGTGTTTGAACGCTGCCGCAAAACAGGGTTTGACACATATGTACTCACTGATGACACA
>Ga0209716_1001017_pt1 | contig 22948 bp, 15 predicted proteins | sample COGITO_mtgs_1205_FD_184811 | JGI IMG/M metagenome (GOLD analysis project Ga0209716, IMG submission 184811) | Pelagic marine microbial communities from North Sea - COGITO_mtgs_120531 (SPAdes) (version 2) | ecosystem: Environmental > Aquatic > Marine > Epipelagic ...
AGTACCAAAGTGGATGGTCCGTATCAATCAATAGTGATGGTTCAATAGTAGCAATTGGAGAACCTAGGAACGATGCTAATGGTTTGGACGCAGGAAATACAAGAGTGTACAAATACGACGCTTCTGCTTCTCAATGGGTTCAAATGGGTCAGGATATATCTGGTCAGAATCTTGATGATCACGACAATAGTGGACATTCCGTGTCTATCAATAGCGATGGTACAATTGTGGCAATTACAGCTATATGTGATGATGATGGTGGTGCTAACTCTGGAAATACAAGAGTGTATGAATACAATGGTACTCAATGGGTTCAAATCGGTCAGGACATTGATGGTGAGAGCAATCATGACCGGAGTGGATGGTCCGTATCAATCAATAGTGATGGTACTATAGTGGCAATAGGAGCAATAAATAATGATGGTAATGGTAGCAGCTCAGGACATACAAGAGTGTATCACTACAGTAGTACTCTATCAGAATGGGTTAAAATAGGCGAGGACATTGATGGTGAGGCAACTCAAGACGAGAGTGGATCGTCCGTATCTATCAGTGGTGATGGTACAACAGTAGCAATTGGAGCACCAAAGAGTGATGCTAATGGTAACAACTCAGGGAGCACAAGAGTTTATAAGTTGACAAATATTTAAAAAAAACTATAGTAATATGTATTGATGAAAAAGTAAAAAAACATGCATAAGTTAAAAGTTCAATGAAAAAAATATGTGTAGTAATAATAGTATGGTAGAGGAAGCACCAATTGTTCATGGAAGCATAAGCGTGTCTAAATTTACGGTTTCGACAGAAATGCAATTTCCGGATGGTTCTAAAATTACAGCAATCGAAAACACACTGAATACCACATCGACAAACCCAATAACCAATAACGCAGTGCATAATGCAATAAACAACATAAATGTGCCACCAACAAGCAATTTTTTTGTTGAGCTACTCATGAACCCAAGTTCCACACACGCCAGTGGGACAGTTGGGTTCTCGACAAGATCTCTTTACAATAATTCATACAGCAGTGGAGGTACAAATACCACTCTTGATTCCGTGTTTGTTCCTGTTTCCGGAACTTATGCCATTTCATCATCTTCTAAATCATCAATCGCTAGTAACCAGGTCAATGTAGAAATAAGGTCGAATGGTTCGACTCTGATATCGTCTGCTGCTGATACTTTGGTGCTGCTAACTGGAACATATTTTCTGACCGCAGGCAATACTATAACTCTTTTCTCCAATAATGAAACCCCAACAAGTTCGACTATGATGGTATCTCTGCTAAAAGCAGAACAAACTGTTCCGCTACAACAGGGAGCAATGCTTCCTCGGAACAACTGCATGACTGTTGTTGAGAAGTATACGTGTGCTTCGGAAGCCGCACGTACTCAATTGGTATCTGACCTAGTTTCAGATGCCAGCACACAAGGTACTTCGACAATCTCGTACATGGTTACATCACCTTCCACTACTGTTGTTGAGCGACATGCTGTAATCCTTGGAACGTCTGCTATCAATACATTCATATTCGCAGACGTGACCAGGTCTGGAGTTTCTTCTTACAGCTTCCATTACATTGCACCCCAAAACTTTACTGTTTCGAATGGTTCGACTATCAGTTCTACGATTTCTGACGTGGCTTCTGCACAAACGGCTTCTGCGCAACTAGTTGCCCACCACGAGTCTTCGAGTAGGACGGCCACTGTGTCAGTGCACTTGCAAGATTTGTTTGTGCACCGAATTATTTAGATTTAGAAACAACTCACTTGGGAGTTTTCGTCCTCTACAATCTTCAAAATTTAAACCTAAAAATTTGACTAGCAACTTTCTGAGAACAATCTTCTGAAAAGTTCTTGCACTCCGTCTTCTTCTTCCTATCAGATTCAGGGCACTCATCCCCGGCACCCGCCTTATTACGACTTATCCTGTACTCTTTTATCGTACATTTCTGTCTATTTTTACAAACCCCTGCAAGGGCCGTTTTAACATTATGCCATGCACCAATGCAATTGACGGGGCAAGTGTGTCTATTGCACGCCTCTGTCTTCGACAGCGTAGGACATGTTCCACCATATGCCGCCGACGTAATGATGTGTCGACGCCATTCCACAGTGCCATTTGGACCACACGGCTGTGTGCACCCTGGAGGGTCCATCTTGTACCAGTCGCTCAGTACACAATTTTGAGGAGGAGGGAGTGGTGCGTCCTCTGGTGATGCAGCAGGGCAAGCACCTACTCCGGCAGTAGCATAGCAAGCCTTTTCTTGTTTTTCTACGCATACTCCACCATTCTTAGCTGCCTTTGTTATATTGTACAATCTTGACGTCTTTCCGTATTGTCCACACGGAGCGTCACATTCCGTCCAGTCACCCCACGTACCCTCGCAATCTGTCGGTGTAGTATCGGCAATTGGGTTCTGATTATTTGTATTGTTCCCAGTTGTTGGAACGCTGATTTCATCTCCACTGCTGACTGCACCTCCACTGCTTGAAGGCCCATCACCAGTATCAGACGCACTACTAGCGCTATCCGTACCCCCACCCGTATCCCCACCCGTATCCCCACCAGTGTTACCGTTATCGTCCATCTGTGTCTTGTAATAATAATAAGCAAAACACAGCAATACAAAAATCAATATCAACTGTATTGGCTTCATTTATCATACAGTTACAAAAAAAATTTTTTTCACAAACTTACGGATTTAATTTCTTAAGTTTAAAGAAGAAACAAGAACCAAACAGGCTAGGTGTTCAAGCAGCTCCTTCAGAAGGTCGTAGCTCAGCTGCGACAGTGAATCCATGACGAGCGGTTTTTTGAGAGGCGGTCCGGCTTGAGGGGTCTGGATGGATGCGGGTTTGCTTCCCGATCACAAGGCATACACATGTGTACCCCTACCGAGGCCGATCTGCAAGGCGGCCTCCTAGTGTCTTGCTTCTTCTTTCTTTCCTTAAGTTTAAAGAAGAAACAAGAACCAAACAGGCTAGGGGTCTCCTCCCCTCTCCTCCTCTAATTGGTTCCACATGTGTACCCCAAACACCTCATCAGAGAACGAGCGCATCCCACAATCAAGCCAGCCATGTCCGAAGATAGAAAATCAATGTTCAAATTCCGGTTTGGAAAGAGGGTGCGGCTTTGGTGGACTGTGAGGACTGAGCATTCGCTTCTCCCACTGACCGAGTAGGTGCTTGTGTTTGCGTAGCCCTTCCCTCACATCTCACGCCAAACTGATATTAAGCCGATTCATTTTCTGTGCATATGTTAACATGGCCACTACCGTGGATAACATTGACATGTCCGTAAAATACATTTTAGGACGTCTTGGCTTTGATAAAACACTCCCATGGTATGAAGAAAATACTCTCACACCTGAACTGATAACTCACGAATCATTGATGACGGAAACTGTACCTTCTGATGCACCTTCATTGATGCAAGGAGGCAAAATACACATTAAACTAAATGACCGTGGTTTCGACAGTAACGGGAAGGAAACAACAAATAAACCCGTAATTACAGCAAGAATACGATCACCTTTGATTTCCATTAAAAAATATGGTAATGATGAAGAAGGGTATTATGTATTTACAAACGAAAAATTGAAATCGTCATGTAAAAGGTTTGGTTATGTTGTCGAAGTACTAAAAGAAGAGAATACAATAGAGGTAACAGATAATAATTTTCATGTTGTAAATAACCATATATGTTTCACAAACTACAAATGGTCCGAAGATGATTCACTTTTTGTGTCATTCTACGAGTACACAGGTGTCAGAGGTGTCAGCTCTGTTGTGCAAGTCACTAACACTATTCAAACTGATACGACTGAAACTCACGTACGGTCTGAACCCACAGTTGATAACAGCGATGCAATTGAAGAGGGTATAATAAACCTGTTTTACACCGAGTCTAGATTTGCAAATAGCTTTCAAAACATGACTACAGACGACCTACCAAAGGGTAAAATTACACAAGAGTACGAACTAAGTGTAGGTTGGTCAATAGAGAGATCACTTGAAAGTATTCCTCAATATTTACACCAATTGTCAGTTTCCCAAACCTCACAGCACTTCAACCACGATACATTCTCTGCTTTTTTTTCACAAGTACTCGCAACAATAACTTCTGATGATTTGAGTGAGGGTTCCGATAACAAATATCTTTCACAAAAGTCTTTTTTAGATCTAATAAATGATTATGAACTACTTGAAACAAAAATGATAAAAGAATCGCCAGAATCATTGTATTTCACAGACACTAGGGCAAAACAAGTTTTTGATGAGGCAATTCTTTCTCTTGATGTTCAAAATGTAAAAGATGCAGTAAGTTTAGATAAACATTATTTACTTGAACTGTCAGTTCAAAGTATTAATGATAGCATACAAAGTATCACTACAGACAATGTACTTGAGGGATTAAATCTTTACTACAATGAGAATAGAATCAATAATCATCCATCATTCATTTCGGTAAGCAATATGTTGAACAGCATTACATACGAATATCTAACAGCTTTTTTACCACACGACTCATTACCAGTGACAAACTCTTCCTTAACACCCCTGCTGGAGGGGTGGCTTTCTGAAAAAACGTTAGAAGATATCAGCGATGGCGATACCAGAAGGTTGATCTCCGAACAAGAAATGAAAGATGGCTGGGTGATGCTGGAAAACAAGATTCCGGTATCTACAGACGACCTGCGAGAAGGAGGAAACAGATTCTTTTCTGAAAACTTAGTGACGGAAGTACTCAGAAAGTCTAATGTCGATTTGTTGTTACCAGGGGAGGGGTCGTTTACACCCGAAAAGGCAGCCTCGGAAGCTCAGAAAGTGATAAGTGATTTGACTCTGGATGATTTGAAAAATGGAACAACATACCAAAAGCTTTCCACTGGAGATGTACACGACATAGTACACGATAGCATACAAGCATTGATAGAAAAAGACAACATATTTTCTGAACATCTTGCGACAATAGACTCAAACCTCGCGGCCAGGGACGCTGAACTGCAAAGCAACGAAGGTCGATTGACAGCTGTCGAAAATCAGCTCCCTGTCTTATCAGAAAACTTGGTGTCTGTTCATTCAGTATTGAATATACTCAACGACACTGATTCCATACCAGAGGGCAAGAACCTTTACTTCACAAACGAACGTGCACACGCCGCGGTTGCAAACGTGTTGACAACAGCAGAAGTTGTGGAATCTGACTCACATCCTTACTTTAGTACAGAAAGATGTTTGAGTGTATGTCAATCAATGTTTGTTTCTACATACCAATTAAGCATATCAGAATCAAACGCTCAATCAACTTTGAAAAATGAATTACATCCACTCAATTTGCAAATAAACGAAACTCACAATGAACATATTACTCTCAAAGAATCTTTCAATGAACACCAAACTACCACCAGTAGGGACATTACTGAACTATTTACTGTAGTTAGTGCTTCGTCTTCGATTGTTGATTCTCATATACTTTCCGTATCAAAACAACATGAAGAGCACAATACCCAACATGAAAACTTGTCCTTATCACTGCTCTCGCTAGCGGGGGAGTTGAGTGCATCAAAAACATCATTAAATGATTCTATAGTCCTAATCAATCATACCGCTACCTCACTCCAAGGGTCATTGTCCGACACTCAAACAACGTGTACCCTCCTGGAAACATGGAAAGAAGAAACAGAGATATGGATGAACACATTGAAAATTGATGCCAATAATGTGATAGAATCTGAAAGCAAAATGTTCTTCACAGAAGAACGATCACTTAGTGTCAACAAGACTCTTTATGATAGAGTTGGAACAATAGAACACAATTTTACTGCTATCCAAACATCATCAGCAACATTGAGTGATGACAGACTAAAATCACAAGAAACCCCTATCGCAGGTGGTCTACTAGTGATAAATGCGTTAGTTCCCCTGAGCTACAAAATGGTTATATCGCTTGGTGCCCCAGAATCAGAGTCATTTGATGATGTTGGGTTCATTGCACAAGATGTAGCTCAAATACAGGCCTTGTCACATGCTGTGGTTCCAGGAAGTGACACAATACCATTCTCGCTGGATTATCATAGTATAACAACTTTCACAGTTGCTGCATTACAAGAGCTGACTCTCAGTGTTTCCACTATAAACAACAAATCAACAGATGATATACAAGAAGGAAGTTCAAACAAATTCCTAACTTCTGATAATTTGAAAACAGCATTAGCATTCGTAACTACGGATGATTTATCTCAAGGAGCGACAAACAAATACAGAGAAGAAATTGTTGGAGTAAATTTGAAACTAGAAGAGTTTAAATTATTGTTACAGCAAATAGATACCGATAGCATACCTCAAGGATCGATAAACTTGTATGATCAGGCGGTTAGAATACTAACGACTGATGATGTACCCGAGGCGAGTAATCTTTACTTCACCAATGAACGATGTGAAGTTGTAATGAATGATGTTATCAATTCTCTCAATGTAAATAACATCTCTGAAACAGATTCAAAGGGATTCTTAACACTATCACGTCTATTGCATGAACTGAAATTCGTAACTGCCGATCACATTGGAAATGGCATCAGTAACCGATTCCTCAACCTAGAGACATTTTTAGACCTAGGCATAAATACTGATTCAATACCAGAGGGGAACACAAACCTATATCTCACCAAGGGGCGTGTAAGAGAAAATGCGCGGGGTATGTCCATTGACGAGTTCATAGACGGAAATACTAACTTGTTTTGCACACGAACAGCAGTTAATTTACGCATGAATTCACTTGATACCAACTCACTCCCTGAAGCACCTGGAAAGAGATATGTTTCAAGAGATGCATATTTTGAGCTTAACATATCTGTTGGTGACGTACTTAGCCACGAAACACTCGCACGCAGAGATGAAGTAGAACAGTCGCTTTCGCTCACGAGCTTGTTTCATACCGAACAACTTGAAACTGCTATATCAATGTCGGACCTCAAATTGAGTACAGCAGCACACGAACTCAACATAAAATTAGACTCAGTAGATGCTGTATTCGCAAACAGTTTGAGTATTTCACACCATATACTATCATCAAACATCGAAAACACAAATTCGGAACTCAACAACACAAATTTGGTACTTAGTGTATCTAACATCAAACTCAACTCAAATACTCTTAATATTGATAATATATACTCCCTACTATCTGTTAATGAATCGAATGTACAAACGATTGAACAATTGATAAACACAAACTCAAATGAAATTCAATCCAAGAATACTAGAATATCTGAAATAGATGAATCGTTAAGCGTGAACATATTATCCGTCTCAGGCATAATTGATGTGAGCATACTCTCGTTGTCTAACGAAATATCGACTGTGGCCACGGGCGTAAGTGAGTTGACTACAGATGATGTTCCAGAATCAATGACTCGCAAATATGTTAGTGCCAGATCCATGCTCGACATGCAAATATCCACAGATGTCATAGCACAAGGAGAAGGTAACAAATATACCACAGTGCAATCAGTGAAAGATGTACTAGCTAATTTAACGACTGCAAATCTTCCGGAGAGTGAACTCAATCCATACGTCTCAAAATCTAACATAATTGCTACACAAGTGAAACCCAATGAACTAAATGAATTCTCTAAATCAATTGATGATCATCTGAACTCTATTTCTTCCGACAAATTGCCGGAAGGCACCACCAGTCTGTATTTCACAAACCAGAGGGTGCAAGACGTCTTGCAACAACTTACCACGACTGATGACATTACAGAAGGGGACAATAATCTATACTTCTCAAACGAGCGTCTTCGCCAAGCCCTCTCGACCGCATCAACAGATTACATTGCCGAGGGACAAAATAAGTATTTTACCAATGAACGCGTAGAGACTGTAATAGGAGCATCGACCTCTTCCGACATCCAAGAAGGTTCTAACCTCTACTTCACAACAGATCGAGTACTTCAAACACTATCAACTGCCACAGCGGACTCTATTCCCGAAGGAACTTCAAACAAATACTTGACTAGGGATGGCGTTCTCTCTATTGGATTTGACGTAACTGATTTCGGTGATTCATCTAATTCGCTTTTGAGCAGGGAGTCGTTCTTATCTCAAGTCAGTGCGCATCTTACAACTGATGAAATCGCTGAGGGAAACAACAAATTTGTGTCATCGGATTCCGTACTTCAAGTGATGAATGGATTCACGACAGACCAACTATCGGAGGGGTCCAACCTCTACTTCACGGAAAACAGGGTCAACCAAATCATTGATAACTCTTTTGCGCATAAATTTGACTCCAGACTTCAAACAAAATCAACAGACAATATACCTGAAGGATCCACAAATTTGTACTTTACAGAAACTGTGTTGACACAAACTCTCAATGCCGCTCATTTAATAGGTACTGGCATCACTCCAGGGGATATTGGAGCAAGATCAAGTTCTCTCTCAATACACTCTTCAGAAGTTGTAGAGGATGAGTCTGCATTGTTCTTTACATCAACTCGTTTTGATTCTCACTTTCAAAACAAAACTACAAATAACCTTCAAGAAGGTGATAACAAGTATTTCACATCAAACAGAGTGATACAATCAATACAAACATTAGGTAATTTGTATGTATCCCTCACGAGCAATGCACCAGGGGAACTAGAGGTACAGATAAGCATTTCAAACGACCAGGCCCTGGGCGGAACTATTGAATTGAAACTTGATGACACCACTTACAAAGAATTTACCTTTGATGGAACAACAGTGTCAGAGGTAATCACAAACTTGAATCCAGGCCAGCTGCTAGTTAATACGTTTTTCAAAACTAGGTATGGTATGCAATATGACAACCAAACTGTCATAATTTCGGGAAATACACCTAACATCCAAGATATATCTTTCATAGAGAGTGTACCTGGATATGCAAACCAGGTGAAAATCACCCTTGCTGGTCATGGAACGTGTGATCTCTCTGTATCCTCTAACAATTACACCATAAAAAACGAAAGTCTGAACCTATTCGATACAAATGAAATTACGTTTGATTTGAACTGTATTTTTGACTCTGCGACATTTGTTTTGAAACAAAACGATGTTGTCGTAGATTTGTCAATCAAAAATATGATACTTGGACTGATAATACCAATGAAAAAAAAATTTACTATAATCACAAATTCATTGTTCAATGCACTTGATACTTCACCCTTCAACGGAATCGACATAACAATCGAAGATGATTCAAGAACACTTAACGGCAATTTGTTCCACTCATCACACAACCCTCTCGGAGCAATCCTATGCGCTACACAGAGTCAAATCATGTACGGGTCCTCTCAAGGAAACATGAAAGCTCAATTAATATCTCCTTCCGCGACCTTCATGTCATTCACATAACGCCCCCTGGAGTGTTGAGCTCGCTCAGCACCTCGGGGGGGGGGGCGTTACACATGTGTATCCCCACTTTAACCCGACCGACCGACCGACCAAACCCGACCGACCAAACCCGACCGACCAAACCCATCCAAGCGTGTGACAATGCCATGGGTCCATGAGGACTTGACCACGGAAGCCGGGGTCAAGAAGCATTTCCCAACAGCAGTCAAATACGCAGGGACGGATGCTGGATTCAACAAGTTCAAAAGGCATACGAAATGGGGTTTATATGATCCATACTCTGCTGACAACGGTGGTGCGGCGTGGAGACTTGAAAACGCCGGTGGACCTGTCAAGATGTACTCCAAGTCTGCGGGACCGTATTCACGTGGGAGGGCGTTCACACGAAATGCTCTTACGTGGTTTGCTGACGGTATGATTCAGATGTCACTGCCATATCACTCCGGGTCACACAACGATCACGAGTACATGCTCCCGAATGGCGACGATCAGAATCACAGAATTCGGGTTATCATCCAGTTTTGGGTCAGTGTCAATGTCAAGGAATGTGTCAGATTCGATCTCGGCTGCTTCCGACCCGTGCGGAAATGGAAGCAGGGCGGCTTCTGCAAGGCCCTCTTGGTTAAGACCGGTTCCGAACTCATCGAGAACATCAACTCGATAATTCAGACCACGATTCAGACTTCGCAGAAGGAGATCACTGACTTGAAGAAGAATCACGACCAGGAGATTGCCGGCAAAGATGAAAAGATCAAGGTCCTCACAGAGCAAGTCGCCAGTTTGTCAACTGAAAACAAGAAACTCAAGGGTAACAACAAACGGTTGCGTGACAACCTGGACGAGACCAAGGGCGAGCTAGACGAGACCATGGCTAAGCTGCACGAGACCAATGCCAGGCTGGCGGACGAACAACAAACATGCAAGAAACTGGCAAATGGTTGCAATGAGGGAGCCTTACGCCAATCAAAGCAGACAGTATTTCTGTTGCAACGAAAACAACAAAGATTGCAGAAAGAGTTCACTGAGTTGAAGAAGGAACTCAATGAAAAGGATGAGTTCCTATCCAGGCAGTCGAGGACGCTCAGAAAGCACGATATCCCTGCTTCGCAACTTGAGTCATGACTCAATGGTCCCGGCCAAATGGGGCGGGCCCTCCTGGGGCAAGGTGCCTTTGGAAAAGTGCTAGCGTCGTTGATGTTTTTCTGTGTCGATGATTTGAGGAGTATCCACACACACATACCCATTTTCTAGACATACCTCTTGCTAATGTATAAATAAATTATCTTGAAATCAGTGAATAAAATATTATCTAAAATAATAATGAACAAGAAAGCAATGCAAGAAGCAAAAAAACGCGCGTCTAGTGCTCAAACCTTTCCACATTCTATGCCTGCTGCTTGCACTTACAATCACTTGAACACTATGATCAAACCTTTGAACACTTCTTTTTTTCGGGACAGTATTATTAAAAAAATATTTCTTGTTGAAATAATAACCAAAAATAATTTCGTACATGAAACATTCACTAACCCCGCTTTCAAATTATACCAGGTAAAATCAAGTGACAAAAATTTATCTGGACTAGGGTGGCCTTACTCAAACATGCGATCTTTTCTTCGATCAGTCATGGTTAGACCCATTATTCAAAACAAAAATTTAAACAAGACTCTTAGTCTCGAAAAGGGAGAACTCTTTGTGTTTTTGATTCACGCAATCGGAAAAAATCCTACAGGACACGCCTCAGCTGTAATAGTACACAAAAACAGCAAAAATGAAATAGAATTTTTCGTACTAGAGCCCCATGGAAAAATTTACGATTTCCACAAAAAGGTAGCTGAAAAGTATTTCAATATCGGCCCTGAGAAAATGTATCTACCCTTTGATAAAATACAAGGCACAAACAAACTTTGTATTGCACATAGCAAAGCTCTCCTATTTCATTTTCTCAAACTGTACAAACAATATAGAAATGAAGCTTTGAAAATATTTAGAAATACAAAAATTACATTCTCAACAGCACCTATTTTGAATATGGGTGGACCCCTTGGCCGTCATAAAAGTGGACGTATTACATCTACTTCAATAAATAACTCTGCAAGAGGAAACTCTGCAAGAGGAAACTCTGCAAAAAGAAACTCTGCAAAAAGAAACTCTGCAAGAGGAAACTCTGCAAGAGGAAACTCTGCAAGAGGAAACTCTGCAAGAGGAAACTCTGCAAGGCCAAGGGGGTCGCTAATAGGATCAGTAAGATCAGTAAGATCACTAATAGTACCAATAGAAAGATGTAAAGTTTATCCAATGCTAACAAATAACAATAAAAATACCCAACGTTGAACTCATGTCGCTCAATTTACGGATCGGAAACACATGAAAAAAAATCTTCCGGTGGTAGTTCCAGTCGCACAGCTTTTCGAAAATTCGAAAACTGCAATTATGGCGGGAAGAAGAAGAATACATCTATGAGTATGATGACGGTCCTCACGTATACGATGAATATCCATGGACAAAGTCTTTCAACCCACCATATCTATTGTCGGTATACTAGAAAATAGCACAATCACAGGAGTATTGTACGCCATACATGGAAGCGCACAATGGAGTCGCGATGTAATCAGGCGGGCTTTTACAAAGTGCTTGCATGTTAGATTCATTGTCTGGTTCTCCTTTCAATGGTATGATGTGGTCTACATCATACTCGTAGCTTGGCGAGCTTTACTTGCACTCGTCAATTTTGTTTTTCATGATCGCTCTTGTGTCTATGTGATCAAAACGAGTAGGGACTGGTGTTTGAACGGTTGTGATATCATCACGCCATATGTTGATCTCATTGCAACTCTTACTACTGAATTTATTGAAATCTCTTCCCGAGATTGGATTGAAAAACTCGGTAACTTTATCCGGAGTTGGAAGAGTGGGCTGTGCAAGCTTCTGAGTTAAGTGGAGTCCGTGATTGTCATCGCTTTGTTTTTTGTACACGTATCCTGATTTGCTAAGTATATCAAACTGGTTCTTCAACTTACTTTCAGTGTCAATTAGGTCTGTTGGTGGTGCTTCTGCAAGGCGGTTGAGCTGAAGTCCATATGACATCATTGGTAATTCATCTGGCTGCATACGAACTTCGTTAAGGTAGTAGGCTGCTACGCCTCTAGATTGTTTTGTGTTGGATATTTCAGCCAATTGACCAGCTTCTACTATGGCATCAAAGGTTTCCATTGTTATTATGTCATATGATTTTTTTTATCTGATTATTACAAATGAATTGTCAAAGATACAAGCCAGCGGAATTCAAGTATGTCACTCCTGTGGGGGCACAGAGACAGAAGATGACTAAAGGTGTTCCTCAGGTTGACATGTCGATACTGGAAGTAAGTGAAACATTTCATGCACCACCAGCAAATGCTGTATCACATGAGATGTTAAGTAATTATCCCCCGGAGGATACCCCGGTGCCTGACAGAGTCCCTAGATTTTACACAGCATTAATTCAGTCTGCAGATGTGAAACCTTCAAACTTTGTCTGTAAATACCAGAAAGTAACAACACGTTCGAAGCAACCAGTTGAATCGGTCAAACACCCAGGGCAGCGCTTGCTTGGTTGAAGTATCATTTAAAGAGACCACGCACCTCGGGTCTCTACGCCCCGAGGCGGTCGAAGCCGGTCGAAGCACGCGTCCTCGGGGCGGAGGCGTGGGTGCCGTACGCTTCGGGTAGCGGTGCGGCTAGGGACTGGGGGTTGCAATCAGGGCACATCGGTGCGTGTTGCAGTTTGGGGGGGGGGGGGGGGGGGGGGGGCGAAAGCAGACGGGCGGTTACGAGTTTCGGTGGGGTGTTGCGAATGAGGAGGCCGTGTTGGAGGGCGAGGTGTGGATGGACATTGTTTAATTGAAAGTTCGTCTCAAAGCCTCATTGATTATTCCATGTATTAAGTAAATGTCGACTGTAAGTGATTTCGGTAGCCTCGAAATTAAACAGTTGAGAGTGCAAAATGACATATCTGCCGTACGTTACGGCACCGAAATAATGGATAAAGATTTAATATTCAAGGTTGGTGATATTTCGAATCCAAACCAAAGTATTCGATTTTCGGTACATAACGGAGAAGTGTACAAGGATGCTTTTTCAGTTGATTCTAATGGTTTTGCGGTAAGCGATTTAAATATGTCAGGGCCAAGTAGCGGTGTGATAGGTGTAGATGAACTTGTCAAGCTTGGCGAGATGCGGGTTCGACATTTCAATGATCACAATAATGAGCGAGCGGGAGAAATAGTTTTTTCCGTGAACATTGGTGATACTGATATAAGGACGGTTGATATTTTATCGTTATCTCCGGAGGAAGTAGAGATAACGACTTCGGCAAATGTTCATGGCATGTTAAGTTGTAACAGTTTTAACACAAATACTGTTGAAATAAACGGTAATGAATTTCGACCAGTTGTTGCACATTTCAATCACCCCCTTGCAACGAGTTCAGTGAAGATCGAGAGAGATGAAACTGGTACTGTTGTATTCAACGGACCTTTAAAGTCTGAGGAATCTTATGTACATGTTTTAAACAATAATACCATAAATAGTGAGACTATAGTTTCGTCATTGTGTTCAGTGAGCTCTATGAATGTGAAGTATTGGTCTATTCATAACGAGCATACTGATTTGTATATTACAGGCCCCGGGAGTGTCCGTACAAGTGAATTTGTTGCTGATTCAATGGAAACGGAGCATGCAATTTTGGGGAAAGTAACAAGTGGTACAATGAGCGTTTCATATATGGATGTTAAAGATTGTTCTATGCTTGCTTTGTCTACATCAAGTTTGTATTTTGATTCTGTGAAATGCAGCAAAGACTTAAACTTGCCTGATGTGAAAACAGTGACATTGGGTGGTCTCATAGTCGCAGATGCTAAAATAACAATGGGGGAGTGTGTGATTTCTAAGGGGGTTGGAGTCTTCGGTGGTCTATACTGTAAAGAAGGTGATCTGAGTGTTTCTGGTGTTGTTTGTAATGGCGAAATGTCCGCAAATACCGTTACGACTCCTGAACTATCGACAGGAAGTATTTTGAGTGAGACACTTAGTGTCAATGATATAGCATCAAACATCATTGTAGCTAAGAAAACGACTTGTGAAGTGCTTTCAACTGGTGGTATGATCGGAGTTGGAACGATAGAGTTTGAATGTTATCAAAATTTCATCAAATTTTCGAAAAATGGTTTCGAATCAAATTTGATAATTTCAGATGTTTTGAGTTGTTCTATTTTAAAATCTAAATCATGTGAAGCGTCAAAAATATCGTGTTCTACGTTTGAAACAAACAGTTTGGAGTCTATTACGGCCACTGTGACAAGTTTTGTGTCAAAGGAAATAACAAGTGAGAAATGTAGTATTGATAGTATTGAGACAAGTAGAATTAATTTGAATGACATATTTTTGGATGTTGATGATAATGCTTTGAGAATATCAAGCCCATTGGTGGCACACACTTTGTCAACAAGTTCAGTACGTGTAGAGACCCTGGTTTTTGATGACGAAAGATCAGTCAGCTTATCATCTGAAGGTGAGCTACTAGTCACATCAGATTTGGTGTGTGGGGGTGAGGTAAAGAGTAATTCAGCATTTCATAGTAAAGTTTCGTGTGCAAATATCGAGTGTGAAACCATGAACTTGAAGAATTGCAGTTTTTCAACAGATCTGTTTGTTGTCAATACAAGTGGACCTTCATTTGTATTTGATACAGACGGTTTGACATTAGATGGCGTTTTGACTTTGTCTAATGATGAAGACACATTGATGTTTACAAATGGAATGTTGAAGAATTCTGGAGAATTTTACATATCTTGTTCGACTTTACATTTACCATACACTGACGTGTACAATTTGAGTGTGGGTACGTTGGTGGCTCAAGAAATCCGCAGTCCCAGTGGCAAACTGGATGTCGATTGTGATATTGTTTGTAATAATATTTCGTCATCAAATACGTTTAGTTATTCAGTAGTCTCATCTTTGTTGTCTGCTCAGACAGTGAATACTACTGTATTAAATTTCGAAGATGCGATAGGTGTGAGTACTATTTCAGGTCAAGGAGCTGAGATTGTTTTGAAAGACTCTGAGATTACATTTACTTCATCCGATTTTTCGATACTGAGTGATACGATGTCCTTTGGTTTGGTTTCACAGAATGCAAGTTTCTCAATAGTAGAAAACCATGATAAAGTTGAAATAAATTCTTCTGCATATATATTTTTTGAAAAGAACGTCAGTGTACCTGAATTGTCTAGTAATACTGTGACAACTAGTACACTTCGTGCCAATGAGAGTTTGACAATTTCAAGTAATATCCTGGTGCCTCTTCATGTCAGTATTGGCGAATCGTGTGTGATTGAGCACGGCCTAGTAGCGGGGGGTGTATCGTGTTCTGGCGTAACAACAAGTTTCATTGACGGTATTTCAACAATACGAAGTAATGGTTTAGGATTCACTGAGGGTGGGGAAGACTACATGACATTTTCAAGAGAGTCGATAAGGATCGGGTTGAGCATTGACGATGTCGCCCTGCAGGGGGCCAGGGTGAACATCAAGTCGTTTCCATTCACAGATGGGATTAGTGTGACTTCTGATGACAAGAGTACTATAAGATTACAGACGAGACGAAATAACAAACGTGGTATGGTGCTAGTGAATGAGGACAATAATGAAGAATGGATGGTAGGTGTAGGAAATTATCCATTTGAGAGGGAAAATACATTTGGAATACATTTCAATGAAGATTCATTTTTGAACATGGACCCTACTAACGATACAATACTTGTAAGAAAAAACACCATAATGACACAGAGTCTGAGCGTGGGGAGTATGTTTTTGAATGAGTTGAATATGTATGAGTGCTCTATTAGTGTTGAGTGTGACGACCATCTGGTATTGTCGTGCAGTGCCCTGGTGGTACCAGGGGTGTTGTCTGTTTCGAGCAGTGGGTTTGTAGTGTTGAGTCCGTCATCTTTTCAAAATGATGTGAACATGCTGAGCAATAAGATACATAATTTGGCGAATCCAGCTGTTGATGGAGATGCCGCAAACAAAGGTTATGTTGAAAGTAGATTGTCAGAGTTATTCACTAAAGAGCGTGTGTTTACTGCTCCCGTATACTGGGCTACCCCGGATGATCAATCTCTACGCTCTTTTGCATTGGGATTGTCGTACACTAACCCGTCAAATTCATCAAGCACCGATCTTTCATTCGAGATGATGGTGGGTAACACATCAACCCAATCCCTCAGATTCGTTTCTGACGTGAATGGTTCTGTTTCACTGATGGAACTTTTTGCTTCTCAAAATGTGAAGGTATATTGTGAAATAGAAATTAATGGTATGATTACATTGCCGAATACAACAATATTATCACTGCCAGATGCACTGACAATCGGAGGAAATATCCGAAGTGGTGGCGTTGGCGTGAATGTGGTGCCCCTGTTCCCTTTACATGTAGTGAGTACTACCGATGATGACTGTGCGGTCTTACAGTCATCAAGCTCGCGTGCCCGTACGACCGTAGAGGCCTACGGTGCTTCTGCGGATCAGGCGATGTTCACATGTAAAGTGGACACTACTGTATTCTCAACCGGGTATTCTAAGGCCTCCGATTCGTTCATAATTGCGTCAAGTAACGATCTTTCCCAAAATACGCATATGGTGATTTCTCGCAGTACTAATCTGATTCAGTCTGCAGGAGATGTAAGAGTTTTCAAAACGGATGGCAGTTTTAGCATTGAGGAGCTAGGTGCGACAGTTTTCCTGGCAAATAAGAATACGCTCCGATGCGAGACCTTCGAGATATCTTTTGAGAATTTTTCGGTAAATCATAAATTGGGAAATTTGAGTTTGTTGAATTTGAGCAGTTTTGGTGCACGAATCACCGGGTCTACTGATATTTCTGAGAACCTGGTGGTGAGGAATACCACTTTCAGTGAGAATGACATTGGAGACATGACAGTGAATAACAAAATGATAATTCCAGATGTCGAAACGAACACTATATCTTTACAAAATAGACAAGGTTTCAATCTTTTCCAGGATGCCACTGATATTGTCAGATTTAGGGAAAATGGGTCTGGTATTTTGTTTCATTTCGATTCTGTAGCAGAATCTTTGGATTTCTCTTTTCCGACCGTACCCAATGCATCGGGACGAGGAAGTTTCTTTGTATCTGATTCTCCTATTTTGAGTTTAAAAAAACAAGTTGTGAATATAGATACTAATCAAGAATATGCAAAACTGAACGTTTCTACTGAAAATGGACCACAGCTCTCTATTTTGAATCCGTCTAATACACCAGTTCATAGTGATTTTATGGTTGATGATTCTGGTGAGCTTTATGTTACTACAACGCAACGCAAGTACAACTTTGATGGTGATATTCACAGTGAAAACATTGTAATTGATGATTTCATGTACTTTGGTGCTAGTAAGCAATGGAGAATGGGAGTATCAGTAGATGGTTCGTTTGTGATCCAAAATAACTCCACCGGTGCGTATATTACTAAAACTGAAATTTCTATTTGATTATTTTGAGTCAATATGAGTTTGGTTCAGTTGAGTGTCACCACGCTTTGCTTTCCTTGTTTTGTCTTTCTTACGCACGCCCATCTACTGTATGCCTTTATTTTCTGCTTCTCTCCCGCCTAGAGTTCTGTACACGACGAGGCCTGCCAGGTGCGCGTACTTGAGACAATAAAATAAGTCGATAAATAACCCTAACCCTAACCCTAACCCTAACCCTAACCTCGCAACTGATGTCACACTTGGTTAGGTGCCGACGGAGAACCACCTAGGTCCGATCACCTAAAACAGACTAAATATCACGAGCACAGCCGTGCTCGTGTGCGTACATGAGGCAGTCGAGGTGCCCCCCTTTAGCCGCGGCCTCGCATGTCGAAGCGTCCCACGGACAGCCGTTCTCGTGTGCGTACTTGAGGGAGTCGAGGTGGCCGCCCCTCGCCGCATCCGCGCATGTCCAAGCGTCCCACGGGCAGCCGTGCTCGTGCACGTATTTGAGGCAGTCGAGGTGGCCGCCCTCTGACGCGGCCGCGCATGTCGAAGCGTCCCACGGACAGCCGTTCTCGTGTGCGTACTTGAGGGAGTCGAGGTGGCCGCCCCTCGCCGCATCCGCGCATGTCCAAGCGTCCCACGGGCAGCCGTGCTCGTGCACGTATTTGAGGCAGTCGAGGTGGCCGCCCTCTGACGCGGCCGCGCACGTCAAAGCGTCCCACGGACAGCCGTTCTCGTGCAAGTACTTGAGGCAGTCGAGGTGGCCGCCCCTCGCCGCCGTATCGCACGTCCACATGTACCATACGCAGTCGTTCTCGTGCGCGTACTTGAGGCAGACAAGGTGCCCCCCTTTAGCCGCCGCCACGCATGTCGAAGCGTCCCACGGACAGCCGTTCTCGTGTGCGTACTTGAGGCAGTCGAGGTGGCCGCCCCTCGCTGCAGTCGCGCACGTCGAAGCGTTCCACGGACAGCCGTTCTCGCGTGCGTACTTGAGGGAGTCGAGGTGGCCGCCCACCGCTGCAGTCGCGCACGTCGAAGCGTTCCACGGACAGTCGTTCTCGCGTGCGTACTTGAGGGAGTCGAGGTGACCCCCTTCAGCCGCGGTCGCGCACGTGTCCTCGTTCCATGGACAGCCTTGCTCGTGTGCCCACTGCAGCAGCGTCACGGATTTGACGACCGTCGACATGTTGGTGCGCGTCTTCTTAGGCATGTACTCTGCGAACGTGATGCACGTCTTCTTGAGCACGAACTCGCATCCCTTCATGGTGTCGTGTTCAAGCAGCTCCTTCAGAAGGTCGTAGCTCAGCTGCGATAGTGAATCCATGACGAGCGGTTTGAGAGGCCGTCCGGTTTGAGGGGGTCACACATGTGTACCCCTACAGGAGGAGAGGGGAGGAGGACCCATAGCCTGTTTGGTTCTTGTTTCTTCTCTAAACTTAAGGAAAGAAAGAAGAAGCAAGACACTAGGGGCCTCCCTGCAGGCCGGCCTCGGTAGGGGTACACATGTGTGACCCCCTCAAACCCGAGCGACCAAACCCGTGCGAGCACAGTCACGTACCCCATGCCTGGGTACAAGTGTACCGACCCCGCGCTTGCTGCTAGCCATACACACTGAACCACATGGCGTCACACAAGGGGGTGAATTTCACACCTGCGAGGAGCGTACTCAACACGTGTCAAAGAACATCACATGTCCTTCAGCGACGGAAAATACAGGTGCAACATCATCGTGCTCAAGAAGAAAGAGACGACCACTGTCCTCGAGCGGTTCGTCATCAATGAGGTGGTACATGCGCTCAAGCAGCACAAGCAGCACAAGCGAGTTGTTCTGGACGTGACTCATTGGGTAACTGTACAAAAAAAAAATCCTAATTGTAAAGGAATGAACAGACTCATATCATTTGTATCGTTGGACCTTTATTCGTATTGGTATCACAGAGCCTGTCATAAGTTTGAATTTCCATGGCATAACCACCACCATGAGGGGACATCGGTCGAAAAGGATTGTATTGTAGAATCAACGTTGTCAGGTCTATTAATTTATTCAGGAATAAAAGGCTATGAGAACCTCAAAAAATTCCATACCAGATCTGTATGGAAGTATACCAGAGTGTGTCGCACAACTTGTGCATTGTATTGGGCACTTGTATCGAGTTCACATTATCTAGGTCACAAATTAGATTATTCTGAAGTGTTTCCCATAAACAAAATTCAAAAAAAACATTTGTTTCATCACGAGAACCCCAAGTACAACTTTAGCATACTACTCCCCTTTGATGTGATGTTTAAAACATCAAACTTGTTTATTGAGGTTGCGGGCACAAACCAAAAACGTGGCACATCCTAGTTCACCCAGTGGCGCCATCACACGCACACGAAGTCCAACACTATGCGTCCAGTGTGTTCTGCTGTATCGTGGCATGCGCGTATGTTGGACGTGCGCTTGGTTCGTTTGGTTTTATCTTCATAACACGAGCGTATGGTGCTATACGAGTATCTGCTTTCAGAGTTAAAATATTGTTTATAAATTTATTTTTAATCAATTTTCCATTCCTAACATTTAACCCATACTTGAAATTTATTGTTATGAATTTAAGTTTTTTCAATAACATTTCGAATTTTCGAGATATTGGTTCACTGAAGATATGACTAAAGTTTTGGTTTTTAGCCCATTTTATTGCTTCATTCATAAGAATACTAGACAACCCTGATCTTTGATATGCTTCTTTTGTCGCAATCAATGCAATCAATACAACCCCATGCACTGGTGTATTTCTTTTTAGCATCAATGCAGAAACTATATTACCATTACTCTTTTTAACAAAAAACAAGGGGTTTTCATCATTTAAGTAATGTATTGCTCCATTTACCATATTATTAAGAAGTTCTTTAGCTTTTTTTTTGTCATTGGTTGATTGATATTGATTTGGTGTTACAGTCAAAAGATGCTGAACAGTCGAATTCTCTGCATTATTAGAACGCGCTTTACGTTTCATACTATCTTTAGTTCTTGCCATTATAAAATGTGTGTACATTTTAAAATGGAAAGAACTAAAGATAGTATGAAACGTAAAGCTTTGGGTGAACCGGTCAAGGTCAATGAGCCGAAGGCGTGTTGCAGAGCACTCACAAAAGGCTGTATGGCGTGTGCTGCCGGTTTAAGTGTTGAAGATTATTGCAACAAACATCCAGGCAAGCATGGATGTGCCAAAAAAGCAGTAGAATGTAACCCCAAAACTGGACCTTCATCTGGGGGGTGCCCCATGGCAAAATCAAAATGTACTCAATGTCCTCCACACAAAAAATGTAAACACGTAACTGAATATAAAGAGACTGCTGGTAGATGTTGTCCAATTCCATGCAACAGAATAGAAACAGATAAGCCTTGTCCAGATGCGGGAAGGGGATGGGGTGAGTGTGCTGTAGAAAAACGTCCCACCGATACTGAAACACACAGGTATCTTGCCTTGTCCCCGAAATGGGTCAAATCGAATCGGACCCCCTTTACATGCTGTAAAGTCACCGAGTACATGAAAGTAGAAAGGGGTAGAGTATGCTGTAAAGCAATGACCAAAGAATGCCTGGCATGCCTGAAGGACATTACAGTTGATGTTTTCTGTGCGAAACATGAGAATTCTACTTATTGCCCTGATTACAAACCACCCGCAACCCCCACAACACCCGCTGAACCCACAACCGTAATCGCAACCGAACCCGTCTCTGCTAATGATAATGATGATACAACTGCAGTTGAAGAAGTTGTACTTAAAAAGACGGATGCAGAGGAAGAGGAAACGTCTACTTTATCTGCAATTATTGCAGGATCAGCAATTCTTGGTGTTCTTTTCATGATTTCCTAAACTGGGCTCTCATATTCATCATCTTCAGATATCATATTTATTGTTGTTCTATATGTTGTATGTAAATCGTTTGACGGACAGACTTCTGATTTTTCCTCCTTCTTCTTCATACGCTTCATGTGATACTTATCGATTGTCTTGAACCCACCGATTGATTCATACATGAATTTATGTTTATAAGCTATACTTGGATTATTAGTTCGAAGGCTTAAAACCAGTGCTTGAAAAGCCGCTCTAGTAATACCATAATATTGAAGTGTAGTATCTGATGATGGAAATATGTCACTTTTGAATCCATTTTCTCCAAACAATATCATATTGAATATATGACCTTCTTGACAAAGACGAGTCATCATGCCTTGTGAAACAACCATGTTTCCATCTGAAAACTTAAATTTATAAATGGTATTCTTATTGTTCACCGCCACAGATGCTGTGTAGTCATCGCAAACGACAGAGGCATAAGAAGCGTACACAGACGACTCTGGGCTACAAGCTGCTGGAAGATTAACTGAAGCTCCAAAATTCATTATGAATTATAATCTGTATATCTTTAATATCGAATCACCACAATTTGAGAAAAATGATCAAGATGCTGTAACAGGCTCTAGTATACGAAGAATAGAAATCCACATTAATGGTACAAAAACAACATTTTAAGAGCTGCTGTATGCTAACCAAACTTTAGACTCATAACTAACTAAAAAACGAAGGAAACAATGCATACATTAGTCTGTTTTAGGTGATCGGACCTAGGTGGTTCTCCGTCGGCACCGATCCAATTGTGACCTTAAGTTACGAGGTCAAATTGTATGTCATTGTTACGAAAACAAGATCGATTCTGTGAGTGCATACCTCTTCTGTCACGTTTGCCCCTGGTCCTGATCATAAGGCACAAGGGACTCCCGATGGACTGCTAATCCATTTCCCACTGGGAGCGCAGGTGCAAATCCTGTCGTGTGCGATATTATGTGCTCTGCCTTCTATTCCGCAATCAGTTTCAAACACACCAATGCTCTGCTATATCTTTTTTCAAATACCGTCGTGATGGTACTTCTCCTAAGTCGGATCAACTTTCAAAACCCTCTTGGTGGATAGATACTAGGCCTCCGTTTTTTATGAAAGACTCCCAACGCGTTCGAACCCGCAAATTCGACTTCATGATGT
>Ga0209716_1001019_pt1 | contig 22914 bp, 29 predicted proteins | sample COGITO_mtgs_1205_FD_184811 | JGI IMG/M metagenome (GOLD analysis project Ga0209716, IMG submission 184811) | Pelagic marine microbial communities from North Sea - COGITO_mtgs_120531 (SPAdes) (version 2) | ecosystem: Environmental > Aquatic > Marine > Epipelagic ...
TTTAAATAAGTTGTCCCAGAAACCGCCAAATCGCCATTCGATTGTAGTCCGACATCACCAACGAAATATTTTTTCGTACGTAAGATGTTATCACCATCAAGAAAGAAATTTCCTCCATAAGAAGCTTGTTGTGAATTGGTCAATACTTGGATTTTGTCTTCTTTACCACTTAGGTCTAATGAAAGTTCACCAGTATTTGACAAATTTAACTCTGATGTACTACCAGCGGCAATACTCAATGATTTCACACAAGATTGACCATTTGCATTTGCAGAACAACACTCAGCATCCTGGTACAATGCTTGAACATCACCACAAGTAAGACTAGATGCATATGTGGTGGTAGCTGAAATAGCGGCAATAGTTGATAAAATTTTAAGCTTCATTTTACATAAAGACAATGACCTTTTATAGTGTAAATTATGTTACTTTATTGCATTATTTTTATTATACATTTGTTTAGTTAGTGAAATTTATTTAGTTAGTAGTGAAATTTATTTATTATATAGTGCTTATGCTTCTGGAGTTGATTGTGTTTCTTATGGCGTTGGTTGTGGTTCCAGGGCGGCGAGACGGGCTTCCAGGGTGGCGATTTTGGCGTCTAAGTATTGGAGGGCACCGTGGTGTAAAGCAAAAATTTTGTCTTTCTTTACTCTCAGCAAATCAGAAATTTTGACCCTTTCTCCAGCTTCATTCCAGATGCTGTTTTCATCAGTATCTAAATAAATGGCGTCTGGGTATACCTCTTGGACTTGTTGTGCAATAAAACCAACTGTCTTTTCACCTTCTCTTCGAGGGTTGTTGTAGGCGTACTCTTTTAATTCAATATCGCGAACTTTTTGAAGAGCATCTTCAATATCTGCATCTACTATGTCTTTTTTGATACGGCTATCTGATGTTAAAATAACACCATTTGACTTGACATTTCCCATGGTGGTTAATTCCGCATCATTGAAACGCACTTGCTGGACGACACAATGCCACGATGGCCCATGGTCACCACCTTCCAATACCATTTCCCAAGTATCTGTTCCAAGATGAGTCTTAACCAATGATTTAAAACCATGGTAGTTTTTTGGACATGCTGCATCAAAATTTGCGGGTTCATATTGATTATCAATAGCTTCCTTGATTTTGTTTGGGCCATAACCCCAATCAACCTGACCAATTGTGAGTTTATTAGCGAAATTAACAGCACCATTTAAATAAGTTGTCCCAGAAACCGCCAAATCGCCATTCGATTGTAGTCCGACATCACCAACGAAATATTTTTTCGTACGTAAGATGTTATCACCATCAAGAAAGAAATTTCCTCCATAAGAAGTTTGTTGTGAATTGGTCAATACTTGGATTTTGTCTTCTTTACCATCGACAGTTGTTTGTAAAGCTGTTAAATCTGTTTGGTTTGCTTTAGTACCGACAGTTGTTTGTAAATCTGTTAAATCTGACTGGGTTGCTTTAGTACCGACAGTTGTTTGTAAAGCTGTTAAATCTGTTTGGTTTGCTTTAGTACCGACAGTTGTTTGTAAATCTGTTAAATCTGACTGGGTTGCTTTAGTACCGACAGTTGTTTGTAAATCTGTTAAATCTGACTGGGTTGCTTTAGTACCGACAGTTGTTTGTAAAGCTAATAAATCTGATTGGTCTGCTTTATTTGTTTCTAAATCTGATACAGATGATTGTAAAGCTGTTACATCTGATTGGGTTGTTGATAGAGCTGAATTGTCTGCTTTAAGAGCGAGTCCACTGACTAAATCTGTTTGGTCTGCTTTAGTACCGACAATTATTTGTAATTCTGATACAGTTGTTTGGTCTGCTTTACCACTTAGGTCTATTGAAAGTTCACCAGTATTTGACAAAGTGGTGAACCCAGAAGAATCAGCGGCAATACTCAATGTTTTCACACAAGATTGGTCATTTGCAGCACAACACGCACCATCTTGGTACAATGATTTAACATCACCACAAGTAAGACTAGATGCATATGTGGTGGTAGCTGAAATAGCGGCAATAGTTGATAAAATTTTAAGATTCATTTTACATAAAGACCTGGACCTTTTTATAGTGTAAATTATTAATTATTACAATGACATAAAATGTTGACAAACACATTCTTTTTCAGGATATAAAGGCGAATCCACCAAACTAAAAAAAAAATGCAGGCTGGTCTTGTTTACATTGCAACAACAACGAGTAAGATGGTCGTCACATCAGCAATAACCCCAATAGTGAACTCAACACTGTCACTTCTCTCAACTCTCCGAAGCTCGGACCTAGATACAGTCACACTCGAAGACATGATTCGCAAGCATGACATCGAATGCACCCTCCAAACAATCGAAGCGACATGTTTATCTCTGAGCTGCGATAAGGAGCCATTAAAGACGGCGAGCAACAATGTCACAAACGCCATTCACCAAATCCACACAATACTGACCCGCATAGCGGACATAACTGCGAGCCACCAAGCCGGTTACATCTCTCGATGGCGTCACTTAAACATTGACAATGAAATCTCACAATTGGATGATTTAATGACAACACTAAACAAAAGATTTCGCCTTCTATGCGACATTCGTTCTGTGGTACATACTACAGATTAAGTAAATATCCATATATAAATCAAAGACACAAATGACTTTCGACTCCTTGTACATATCAATGAAAGTGCTGTATATAAGCCAATGTACCTGATGTACAAAAAAAAGCATGGGATACTTACCCGAAGTAGTTCGCATAATAGCCGCCCACAGTGGTGGACCCACCGGAGGAAAAGCGATTGGCACAGGATTTTTCCTAAAAGTCGACGGCCATCACATCAAAGAGGAGGGACTATTACTAACAAACGCCCATGTTGTCACAAATTCCCCAGTAGTAAAAATCATGACAACCTACATAGAGCACCAAGCTTTACCAGTGACAGTAGTATCATTATGCCACGACCGCGACTTAGCATTATTAAAAGTGGAGCCACAAGTGCAACAATGGTTAAAGAGAACATTAAAAAGTCGATTTGGCGTGGACCATATCCCAGCACTTTCATTTGGCGACTCTGATAATCTCCGCGTTGGTCGTCAAGTCCATGCAGTTGGTCATCCACTAGGACTTATTGACCAACAATTCACAACAGGAGACTACCAAGGTCCAGTTCACTTAAATAATGAGATTCGTGGCTTATCTGGTGCCTTAATCAACGGTGGTAATTCTGGAGGTCCACTATTATGGAAGTCCAAAAATGAAACCGAAGAAAAGACATTTGAAGGCCTTCACTATTTTGTTCCATCCCATTATGAATTAGTTGGTATTAATACTTTCAAATTAACTGGTGCAAATGTCGACGGTGAGAATGGTTTCATCCACGCCAATACAGTGAAGAATGTACTACCAACTCTATTAAAACCACTATCATTACGATATGAGAATGAAGCATCTGCCCAAAAATGGATATCTCAATTAAAGGCTCAACAATTAAAATCCGTAGAGTCAACTATTCACGCATTACATGACCATTTAACAGAAGATGAACAAACATCTCTTCAAAATATAGAGATGCATACGACCTGGGAAAATGAGGAGATGGGTGGTCTTGTCAAAGGTAATCCTCGTTCATTCCACTCTTGGTTAATGCGTCATGTTATTGTACCCGATGGTAAAAGTATACATCGCGGTGGTCCAGAATTGTTAAGTAAAGTCTTGGGATATATAAATAGTGACGACTGGGAAGGACTATCCGAGTTTAAGTCTGGTCGACGTTGGGGTAAAATTCGCCAAGAACTAATGGGAACATCCCCCGAATCACTACCAGCTGTCATTCGTATTCTACCACCGCCTGCATCTCACATTCACTCGCCTCAAGTAGGTATCACATCTCAACCAATATATACATCTGATATATTGACTCACTATTCATGTCCTCAAAATTCTAAAAACGAATGGATAACAACAGGAGGTGTTATGGTGACAGATGTTCAACCTAAATCATTATACATGTTAGCAGGTGGAAAAGAAGGTGATATTATTTATCATTTTGAGAATAAAAATGTGTCTGCTTCTTTGACAGCCGGAGGTACATGGTATTCTAAGAGACGTGATTTGCCGCTATCGTTGACCGATTTATGTAATGATACTATTATAGGTGAGACAATGAAAATGAAAGTTTTGCGTCAAGGTGGAGAACTTGTTGATATTGAGATGGTCAATCGTGAACCAACTTATGATGAATTGCCGCAAATTCGACAAACATATGGATTTTGCGATGAGGGTCGTTTCGAATCACAACAAAGGGTTCAAGTTCAGGGTATTCAGTTTACACCTTTGCGTCTTCAACATGTTAGTATGTTTAAGCTATTGGAATATATGTCTCCACAGAAACGTCATAATTTCCGTGTTGTAGTGGAAGCTGTTTCTCCGGAATCTCCGGCGTATGCTACTGATGCTATTCATGCTGGTTCAGTTGTAACACATATTAATGATGTTCCTATTGCAGAGAGTTGGTCAGAAGTGCAAACTCAATTGAGTACACCTCATCCAGAAACTGGATGTTGGGTCATTAATACAAATTATAATGGTTCAAAGAGTAAGTTTGTGATGACAGCTAGACAAAATATTATTACTAAAACAAATTAGGTTGGTATAAAAGTTGAGGTGGGCTTTTCTTAAATGAGTGCTTTTGTTCAGAAAAATCTACAAATGGGTACAAATGTTGTGGGGGGAAATTGTGGTAAATTGAATATTTGTATTCATGGTAAAAATTTTTCTAGGTCGGAGCGTGAAAATTCTCATAAAGCACCACCATCTATTGAGAGAAGGTTTCGTGACAAAAAAGGGAAGCATAAATATAGAATAATGAGACAATACACTTCTGATTTTTCAAAATAAAATTTTCAAAATAAAATTTATATATTTAATATTCAAATATTTTTTTTTACAATTCATTTTAATACTATGTACAATTATATACAACAAAAATATTTACATCAATAAACAACATTTACCAGATACTACCTGTGTTTGTAATACAACAGGCAATTCTTCCACCATTTGAGCAATAATATCCATAGTTTTTTTACCATCATTCAACGCATTACACTCCAAAAAAACAACATGTTTCGCATCCCGCTTTACAATTTCACGATATTTACTGACAACATGATGTTGAACTTTATCAATTTTATTACAAACTATAAAATATTGACGATGCTTTACTCTTAATATTTCACGGTAATGATTTACAATACTTTGGAAACTCTCCTCAGAAGAAGCATCGAAAACATATACGACAACATCATATTTGTTTGCAAACATTCGAACAACACTTTTAAATTTAGATTGACCAGAAGTATCCCAACATCGAAGCAATAGATTTTCGCTTTGATACACAACCATATTGACACCTATTGTTGGTAAAATATGATTATTATATGGCTCAAGTAATGTAGATTTTCCCACTCCGGAATCACCAATAAATGTACAAGTAACGGATGGTGTGGACATTACCATAAGAAAATATTTATATTTAAATAGATGAATTATATATCTTTAACAATATAACGAGATACCACTCAAATCGTAATTATGATTAGCAACATCTATCCGAATTTTCTTTATATTTGGACTTATAAATCGGTTGTTCAACAGGCAACAACTGCCTTAGTTGTCTTACAACAGTCGAAAAAATATTAACAACCTCCGAATGTTTTTTCGCCGATATTTCATCAAATAATATACCCTTCTTAACTGCCCATGCTGTACCCCTCTCTCTAGTGACGGCTCTTTTCAAATCATTTTTATTTCCAACTAACATAATAATAGATTTATTTGTATCTCCATATGAACAATACTGCCGCCACCAATGTTCTATAGCATAAAAAGATTTTTCTGATGAGACATCATAAACAATTATAACGGCATGAGCACCACGATAGAAATGCGCATTGACTGCACGGTATCTTTCTTGTCCAGCCGTATCCCATAAACACAAATTTGTTTCGTTGTCAAACTCTTTGTGAGAGAATTCAACGCCAATGGTTGTGGGTACACTTACTTTAAAATTAGAGAAGACATACTGATTTAAAATACTAGTTTTACCAGCATTTGTATCACCAACAATGACCACTTTATATTGCATGTATATTTTCTACATGCAATACATTATTTATAGACAAATACATAAAAATTTTAAGAGATTATAAAAAAAAAAAAATACATTCTCAATTTTTTAAAGTTAATCTTCTTCTACGCAATGGTGCAGCAAGTCTCAAACATTTTGCACGCACTATTTTCTGTGGAAAATCGAATTTAATCTCACTACAGAAAGAACGACATTTATGCAAAATACTTTCAATATCATTCACACAAATAGAATCCAATATATGCAAATCAATCCCATAATACTCAGGATTAGATGTATCAATATTACAATCGAACTGACACTCAACATTATCCATACTACTCAACAATTGCAAAAAAGTCACCAAACACTTTGTATCTCTCGAATCAACTTGAGTCATATCACAAACAATACGACATGCTTCTGTATCAACAAATCTTCTTTTTTTACTTTTCTTTTTATCAGACTTTTTACCTCGCCATACCTCGATACGCAGACTAGAATCCAACATATTGACTTTGATAGAACGAATATTATCATTAGTATTACGAATCCTTTGGAAATCACACATAGAAATCACTGGCAATCCACGAATTAAGATAATATACCGAGAAGGATATTTAGTATTTGTTGACAGTGTTAATGATGATGCTATAGCACCACGAATACTTGAAATATAATGTAACGTTTTTTCAACAAATGCCGATTCATCAGATTTCAGTGCTACAGGTCGTGACACATTTACAATTCTATCGGAAGTGGATACCTTTCCGGAACTAATAGGTGTAGATGATACCAGGACCACATTGCCATTATCAGACTCGTGCTCTTTAGAATCCATTGTTTTTTATTACCTGATACTTTTTGCCTTTTATACTCAATATTTAAATCGATATGGCCTGTTGATGTATTCACTTTGACACAGATGTCTGATGCGCCATTTTTGGACGCTATTGTGCGCCATTCATCAACATCTGTATCTTCAAATGTGTCAACGAATGTCATGCGTAGTTTTTTACCAATTGTGTAATTGAGGTCACCCAGTTGTTGTATATCGAGGTCGACATTGTCTGATGCAAAATCAGACTCGTATAAATCAGATATTATTGATGATATGCTTTGGTCAATAAATTGCATTCTATTTTTCTGAGGAATATATCTTTAAATACTAAAATGAGTATATGCGGATATGTAAGTCATAATATATTTTTATATTATCATTAACATCCATTATTAAATAATAGTAATGTTTGGATTTAAAAAGGTAATATCAAATGCTGAATTATGTAATTTTGAGAATGTACATGCTAGAGCTGAAGTTGATGCTGCACATCGATATGAGAAAAATTCTTTTGAAGAAGCACTCTTTGAGTGGTTGAAGTTGTGCGCAAATATGAGACCATATATGAAAAAGGCTGATTATGAAACAGTATTGGAAAATTATAGGAATAATTATTTTAATTGTTTCCTATATAATAATGGAAATGTACAAAATGACGATTTGAAAGCCCAATTTATTCAAAAGGTGTGTAATACTGACGTTAGTACAAAAAAACAGTTAGAATCTTTGTTTTGTCAGATAAAAGAAATCTGTATTAATAAACTCGGACCTTTTAAAGGTGGCCATTGCTTGAAAACTCCTGTTGCTATAATCGGCTCATTATATCCAGAGGTAGATTTGAGTGCTATTTGGTACAAAGATGAACTCGAAAATATTAAGAATAATCATGATAAATGCGATAATAACCAGTACATGTTGAAAATTTATTCAGACGAACATGTTCTTATGATTAAAGAATTGAAAAATATGTATAGTCAATTTATTAAAAATTATATATCAGATAGGACACCGATGAGTGCATATAATAAAACTTGGTCTGAACAATCTACTCTCCATACAGACTCATTCTTATCAACTCTTCAAAAAATTCAGAAACAACATGATGAAAATGTTTTTGCTCTCCAACAAACAAAAAATATGTTAAAAGACGCACAATTAAATATAAATCAATTAAATAAGAAATTGCTATCGTATCAAAGAATAGAGGCATATGATAAACAACACATCCATAATATGAATAACATAATTAATAACATGAGATGTAGAATTTCATATTTGACACAATCTTCACGACCGCAATCTTCACGACCATACGAACTACAATTTACATATGATGCACAACCACATCGTCAAACACATTACCAGTATGATACACAACAAACACGTGTCCATCATAATACACAACCATATAGTACAAATGAACGTTCTGATACACAACCATATTGCCCACCTACACGGCGTTGATGTACAACAGAAACATTTATTCACTAGCCAGCAAACAATAAAAATATGAACAAATTCTATCCTAAAATAAATATATATTACACATAATTTTTTTCCTAAATTTAACAAAAAAAATATTAATAAAAAATGTCTTCAACTATTTCAGAAACAAAAATGTTAGTTGGTGGCGCTATAGCTTTATTTTCGATTATTATGGCTTATTTTACTGTTGGTTCGTTCTTATTTACGACACAGTCTCGAACGGTGACACTTGTAACCCTTTTTGGCAAACTTGACAATTATACATATCCACCGGGACTACATTTTAAAAACTATTTTTCTACATGTCATCATATGGAAGTAGAAGAACAGGTAGATTCTGTTAAAAATGTGAAATGTGGTACAATTGACGGTGTTGAATTGGAATTTCCAGAAATTGATGTTCATAATAGACTCCCTGCTGAATATGCGCGTAATGCATATCTGCGCGCTGGTGAAGACTATGACAAATTATGGGTTTTTAGACAAATTCAGTTTTTTGTTGGACAAAAATGTACAGAGTTAACAGCTGAACAAGTGTATCTTACAAACTTTAATGACTTTGATGAATACTTGACAAATGAATTGAGAAAATATCAAAAAGAAAAGGAAACTGGTCTTATCATATTAAAGACGAAATTTTGGAAACCAATTGCAAAGAATTCAAACATACTTGATGAATTCAAAAAACGCGCAGAGGCTAAAGCTAAAAGAAAAGCACTACTTGCGATGGAGGATACAATTAAACAAGAAAATGCAAATGCATTAAAAATTGATAAAGGTAAAAATGACCTTAAAGCTGCTGCTGCTGCCGCTGAACAAGCAGTTAAGACAAAAAATCAACAAGCAAATCTCAAGCGTATCCAAGAAGCTGCTTCAGCAGAACGCATTGTAGGGCAGATAAATAATATTAAAAAATTGGAACTTGCGCAAAATAATGCCAAAATTAAAGTAGAAGAGGCAAAGGCTAATTTGGAAAATATGAAATTTGAAGCTGAAGGGTACAAGAAACTTCTCACTCCAGAATTTATTAAATTGCAACAAATTAAAGAATTGGGCAAAAATAGTAAAATATATTATGGTGCAGATGTTGGTAACGTTTTTAATCTTAAAAATGTTAAAACATAAGTTTGAGAAAATAATTATAATATATATCATATTAAAAATGTTAAAACATAAGTTTGAGAAAATAATTATAATATATATCATATTGTTGATGGTTCGGAAGGCAAAAATATATGATACATTTTTTATAGGTATATTATTATTATATATATAAAAATAACTAATTATTACTGATATTATCTTTTAGTTACTATATCTTCTATTGACTCTTTTATGTTAGTTATAGCAACTGATATACCATTAAAAAATTTTTTGAATAATGACCCTGATGGTGGTGTAGGTCTAACAGATGTTTCAATTTTCATTGGCTTATTTGTCTTTAACATTTGACCTAAAATATAATAACCTTTATAGCTACAAACAACAACCTATACATTTGTAACAATATATATTTTCACAAGTATCACATATTTCCAAATGTTTCTCACATATGTATTCCTCACAAAGAGAACAATATGATAACTGATAGTTACTGCGTATAACTTTACAAATACCACACTCTACTATACCTCTTCTTTTCAATGCATTCTTTCGCCAATCTTTGATATCATTATGTGCAAACTTCGCTACTTGACGACAATGACCAACCTCATTGATATTTAAATATGTGACCACTTTTGTCAGTACACCAACATCAGGACTAAATACTCTCCACATTTTGCTTGTGGAATATAGTTTTAAATAGTCATGTAAATATATGACTATTATAAGTTATATTCTTCCAAGAAATATCTTCACATTCCGACCATATATAAGTGATAACGACATGACAAAAATGTCGTTCAAACAATTCTATGCCGTTGAAGCAAAAAGATACCCCCGATGTTGTGGTGGTTATACCGCCCCACGACCTGTCACTCCGGATGACCTTGCTGTGTGGGCCAATGTGCTTGTATTACATGACACAGACGCTGAATTTGCAGCTAAGGGTATACCAACATTAGTACAAACTGCGGTCGTCTCCGGCGTGAAGTTCAGATTCATTTTCAAGGATGGTAGCACGGTCACTGTTTGGCGGTCATGGAGGAAAAATATTAAGAATAGATTGCAAATTGTATCTATTAATGGTGAATATCAAAAACATAAACATTTTTTTTAAGTGTAATATTATAAAGGAAATGGCTTTGCAAAATTTCTATTTCTAGTTTGTAGATGATTATCTGGTGTTAACGAAATGAGTTCAAATTCCCATCTCTTACGTTTCTTATGCCATGCTCTTCTCATATAAATGAACATATTACCCGGAACCTGAAGTGCATAACATTGATTATTTTCAGCTTTATTAAACAAATCATCAAAATCAATACATTCCAAAATATTTTTCTCTCCACGTGCGGAACGCTCATCCATTCTATCTAAAAAGTGTGGTGTATAAACAACAGTAAAAACATTTTTACTACCACGAATATCTTCATACTCACACGGTCGTCGTTTTTTATATGCCATTTCCATAAAACGAGCATCATTTATACTCAAAAAAGTCACTCACAAACCGCTCCAAATTTTATTTAGCCGCTCCAAATTTTATTTAGTGACATTGACTATTATAAAACTTTGTCCATAATGTATAATAAAAAGCATTAACAGCAATATCAATGGGTTTATTTGATAAAAAATACGAATTACATAAATTTCTTAATTCATTCCAAAAAATCTTAACATTATACACAATTTCTTTTTCAATATAATTTAAATCGTAATGAACTTTATAATCATCTGTAAAACGCCTCAATATTGAAATTGCATCCATATAACTGACAACTTTTCCCGCATACCATTCACCAATTGAACCCGGCCGCTCATCCCATGACTTTTTATAAGGAGAATTGCGCATATACAAATTGTGCATACTTTCGTTCATATTTTGGCTCATAGTACCATCATACCCAACAGCATAATGCACATAACAAGGACGATTCTCCTTACAAAATATACAATTGTCCACAGAATCAAAATTCCACTGACATATATTACATGTACAACTTTTGTCCAAAATACCACCTTTATAACATATCAAATCACCAATGGAGTAAGTTCCAATACCTGCCGGGCTCTTAATCGGTGCTGTATGCCAACAACGTGGACATGCATCATTTTCCTGTAAATTATTCATAATGATTAATGTTTAATTTTAAATAATATTCAATAATATAGGCTCATATGTTAAACATATGCTAAATTTCTTTTATTCTAAATTTTCTGAAATAAAAAATGCCAAAGGATTTAATACATCTTCGGCGCTCGATTCGTGATGGTCGACGTAAATCTACACGATTGAAGTCTAAAAAAATAAGGAGAGTAAGAGTGAAAAAAGTACGTGATACATATGACCGTGATATGGGTGGATATAAATTTGTTGCGTTTCATAAAAACCATAAGTGGCATCAAACCAAACGTTCAAAGAATCAAGAGAAAGATGAGGATAATTTGTGTAGAAAACTCGAGAGAGATACATACAAGATAGACAAAGAAGGTTATGGTATGGATGATTTTTTTGTTGAGGATGATGTTGTAGAAGAAGAAAATATTGTTGAAGAGGATACAGATAAATTATTTCAAAAGGCTATTATACATAAATGGTCAGATGATGATGAGACTGATATATCTGACATAGATGATTATGAATAAATAACAACGAGTATAATGTATTTATCTTTTTCTTTTTTTATCTAATTTATTAACAAATTGAGGAAATGTTTCTTCCAACCATTTAACTGAATCTCTTAAATGTAAAATATTATTATTAAATTGTTTATTAGTATTTTCCCATTGTTTGAAAAATCTATTCGTCCAATCCGAAGTATGAGCAACTAACCCACTAACATCATTATCTTTATATCTAACAACTTTGGCAAACTTATTAATAACATTTTCAAATGCTTGAAGTTGTAACTCTCTTTCAGTCAATTCTGCCGCCCCAGATTTCAACGCATCTGTATCAAGAAGGTCTATATTACGTATACTATTCAAAGCTTCATCTCTCAAAACATAAATACTTTCTTTCTGTTTCAATACATTTTCAAGCCATGTCGTCAAATATTGCCGAATATCATCGGCCTGTTCAACAGAATTCCAATCTTTCTCTACAATACCACAAATTTGTTTAAGAAGTGCATAATATTGTTCCTTTTTATTAGCAAGTAATGCATTTGACTTTGAAAGATTTGATAAAACTGTCCAATGATTTGACGGCATCATTTTCATTTTTTTTTTTGACATCTTTTTTTTAATTGGTACTTGAGATTTAATTGGTACTTGAGACAATTCATTTTGTGTTGACATTTTTATAATAGTTGCTTGTAATAAATAGATTATTCTGGAGTTATATTATCATGAACCAAACGAAGAGATAAAAGTGGTATCAAATCAAAAAAATGACATAAAAGCATCAACTTCCACAAATTACTGAAATTTGTAGAAGAAACACCAAACATGGTTGTCAGTAATGAACCCCACTCTTCACTAACAACACCACCTATATTTGTTATAGACATCAAAAGAGCATAAAGTGTTCCTTCAACACCAACTGGACACAATCTCGCACCCAAAACAACCATAGGCATCGTTATAAATTGACCAACCAATGTTATGACTATCCTCTCTATTACTGCAAAAACAAAATCAGGTATTCCCAATGAACGATTCGTATGAAAAACCAACAATAATAATGAATTTTCGAGAATAAATGATAAAAACAAAGCAACTGCAAAAATTCGACGGAAAGAGACATTGCGCAAATATTTTTTGTAAATAAATGTTCCAATAATTGCTACTACATGCCCTAACACATCCAAAGTTCCAAAATTATCAGGTGTGAAACCTAACTCGCGTTCATAAAAAAATGTAAGAACACTACCATATCCAGGTGTAACACATATAAGAAATAAGAAAATTGCAGGTCTATAAACAGCAGATTTCCTGACAACCGAACTAAGTTTACGAGCAGTATTACGCCAATTTACAGTATCACCTATAGTACGCGAACCTTTCATACACATAGCAGAAATTGATATACATATTGGAATAAGAGAATTAATATGAAATACTTTCACAGCACCCATATAATCATAAGCTATAGCACCAAAAATAGATGCAGATAGACCACCAGAAAAACGAAGCATCCATGAATATGACTGGATAGTACCTTTATCATCATCAGACTCTTTACGGGCAATTTCAACCAATAATGAATCTGCCATAACATCTGCTAAGCATAACCCTGTGGATGATAATGTCATCACTAAGGTCACTACAAATTCGTCACGAGGGCAAAATGGTAAAAGAATCCACATTATAGATGATAAATAACCGCCTATTATGATATATGGTCTGCGACGGTATCCACATATCGGATATGAGTCTGATATGAATCCATAGAGTGGTTTTAAACACCATGGTATACTTGTGATTCCAAATATAGCTGCCATTTGTGCGGGTGATACCCATTCCATCATCCAATATCGCATGGCTATGGCTGGGAATGAAAAACAGAATCCTAATAGAAAATAGAAAAATAATAGTGCTTTGTGTTTCATATTCATATGTTGTTAGTCATCATGTTCAAATAGGAGTGTATGATTATTTCGTATTTGGATTTATTTATTATCTACATTTATTTTTTTTTTGGTTTCGTTTACTTTTTGGTGTTTGTGTGATTCGAGTTCTTCTTGTGTCCATGCCGTCTCATTGCTCGTTGTATTTTTCCAAAAAATAGTTCCTGTTTTTTCGCATTCTACTTGAATAATATTACTATCTGTATTTTTGTATGAGTGATTAGTATAAATATGTTGTGTATATCCAGACATTTTTTATTAACATGATGTATATTTATATATAACAATTTCGTGAAAACAATCAAAAAGACGCTCTCAATTTTTTCTGACAATAAAAATCACCACAAGGTAAATCTGGAAATGTCATAAATATAATTTTCTTCAACCAATCCATACTAGAGACACCAGACTTAGCCATATGCAATTGAAATGTCAAATTTGTAGGAAGAGTTTTTATAACAAATGAACCTTCAGGAAGAAGACCCTGAATAATTTCTAGCATAGCACGTTCACCATTTTCAAGAAGTACTACTACATCAGTGTGGGAATATTTGATATCAATAGAATTATCCAATGTATAAATACGACGGAACTCATATGGTTCCAATTTCAACAATTCAACACTATCTGCAGAAAAAAGAATGGACATTTATAATGTTAAAGATATTTATATATGTGTCAACGCCTAAGAGATGCGCGCGCGCTTTTATTTAATTGTCCAAACATATCTACCATAGCATCTTGAATAATACGTTTAGAAACAGCTGTTTTATACATGGGATGTTGACGTGCAAGATATTCACAAATATATTCAGTATACAACATATCAGAACTAAGGATAAAAGTATCATTATCTGTGGGTGGTGGACCAGAAGAATTAAATGAATGAGACATAATTATATTTTAAAATATGTACGTTTATATAATATATTTATTAAATTTTTCTATCAGATGTCATTCAAAAGTATTTGTCAAATGACCGATGATGTCAATATATTATGATGAATTAAAACTACGGTCCACCACTACGGTCCACCAGATTGGTCCACCACTACGGTCCACCAGATTTTTTTGTACTCATAAGCATCAGATGATACTTTGACATCTCCAACTCTCGACATAATTTACGATTAACACTAGCCGCATTTTCTAATAATTGATTATATGCATTCGCCAAAGTTTTATTATTTTTTTTCAATACCCTACAATGTTCTATATTTTCCACATACATTTTTCTCATAGTTATAAGATGTGGCAATAAAAAAGCCATCACTTGTTCAGCAGTCGGAGTTGTAGCCTTCAATCTTTTATGCATATGTTGAAGTTCCGAATCAAATTCAGCAGCCCTTTTTCTACATTTAGAATCTTCATCATAAGCACTACTCGAATCAACATTATCAGACACCGACTCATTAAAAAAATCACACAATGACCTATGTCTCTTATAATCCATCTCCAACTCCGACTCTGCCGACCGTTTTCCACCAATCAACGTGGCATTATTCACCACAATCTCATCATTCATCGGAACATTCATAACACATGCTCTTTTTCTTTCCAAAATGATTTCACCATCACGTTGACGTTTTGACATTTCTTAATTTTGTAGTCATTGCTTAAATATTCCAAATCTATATAGATATTAACTTAAGATAAACGTATGTGATTTTCTAATATAAAACGGATATTTGAACAAATAGTCTAAATATGTCTGATGGTGTTAGTATCTCATGCACTGTATATCTTGATGTTATTCGTCAATCCCTTATTGATACATTAAGTGACAAAATGTTACCACGTGTTATGATGAATGGTACTTTAATGAAAATAACGTATTTTTTTGACGGTGCTTCTGGTATGCGAGTGATATCCATACCAGTTTATAGAGCCTCAAATAATCAACAAATTTGTTTTGAGATAACACCAACTATGCAGGGATTTATAAAACGCTGTAAAAGTTTCGACAAAATGACATTTAATATAAAAAATGGTGCTTTGTCTTTATTGGTACAATCTGCATGTTGTGCATTACGATATGACTTTCCAATAATTAATATAGTGGATGACACATCTATTGACCATACACAAGAAGACACTGTCATAGAAATCCCAACAAACGATTGGCTAGAAATTTGGAAAACAATCCCAGATGAAAATGACGATTCAAATGTTATCATCTCTCATAAAAAGGGTGAAAAAGCTATAACTTTGAAACATTCGAAGAGTTCATGGGCAGCTGTCATTCAAATACAACAGAATACACAATCATTGTCATTTGCAATATCATTTATATGTCCCGTATCAGCTGCCAAACTTTCATTCGCGAATTGTATATCGAAAGATACAACATCTTTTATTCATTTTTTGAAAAATACTGTACTATGTTGGTCATCTTCAAGTATCAGTGTGTACTTGGCACCGTACATCGCAGAAAAATAAATAAAAATGGATTTTTAGAAATGTCTATATACAGAAAATCCATTTTGTAAATATGAGTCGTCGAGCAAATGTTACTGGTGAAAAAGAAACTGACAAATTTATGGATATTGAAACTGGTTCTTCGAGTAAAATGAAACCCGATACAGTATATGAATTGATGAAATTAAGAGAGCTTCAGTCATTTGTTAGTAAAATTTATTGGCTTGTCATTCTTTGTTTTGTAGGGATTGGAATTATAATGGCTTTGGTTTTATCTGATGGTACATTTAGTGATGTATTTATGGCTGAAAATTTGCTTTCTTCTGTTGGTATTTCTATGTATATTTTGCTTATGGCGTTGATTTGTATGTGTAATAGTCACAATGAAATGCGTGTGGTTCTATTGTTGACTATTTTGTTCTTTACTGGGTGTTTGTCTGGATTTATGTTGGCATTACATCTTCTTGATGTATCTATTACTTTACAGTCTGCTAAAAATCATACGTAATATATTATTATATTTTTAAATGTTATATTTTTTACATTTTGTTAACCAATATTTATGACCATCTTTCCATCCTCTTTCATTGAAAATGCTTGCGCCTTCATTAATAATATATTGAATGGTTTTTTTTCGATTTTGGAGTGTTTTGGTGGTATGTTTCAGAATTATATTGTTATTTTCATCTATGCGCGGTATATTTTCTCTTTGATTTTCATCGGTAAATAATAAAATATCGAATGTCAGCATATCCAACCAATTTTCTATTGTACCAAATATTTTATATGGTGATATATCAACATCGTCAATATTATTAACATTACGAATTATAGTAGAATTACGAATGATTTTAGACCATTTTTGTAATTTAGGATATGTTGCTATTGGATATGTTACTTTTGCATCTTTATTTTGAATCACAGATATACGACAATAACACCACCAATGTGCATAACTTTGTGGGAATCCTTTATCTATTAAACGAAAATTCACAGAATAATCAAACTTAGCTTTTAAATAAGATAACATATTTTCAACAGTATCAAATGGAAAATCTCTAGATGCCAACCATGTACTAATTTCTGGTGTATCAAACCAATTTTCTGGGATATCATCCACTGGGATTTCAGAATTCGATTCATCCATATTCATATAATATGCTGTATTTAAATAATCATTATTGGAAAGTCTCATATGCTACTACCATTTAGCATATCTATGACAATAGTCGGCATAGCTTGGTACATATCAAATGTCGATATGTTATTCTTATCATTATTTTTTGCAATCATAACAGCAAATATCAATGATATATCCGAATTTAGCAATGACACATTCCTATTAAATGCGCTCAAATCTTTTCAAAGCACGCGTTGTTGTATACTATCAGGGGCTTTCGAGGACCCCGCCTATGTTTTAAGATGGACAATGGCATTACGCACATTGACTGGGATATTTGCTGCAACTTCTGTATTAATTTCCTGGTATTTTAGAAGTGATTTTGCTACAGGTCATTATTTAGTGGTTTCTGGGTCGTGGTGTATTGTTTGTATATGTTGGATTTTGTCATGTGTTCCATTAATAATAAGTTTGATGCAATGTGCTGCTGCTACAAAAAATGATATTGCTATAAGGTATAGAAAAATTGTTTTTGTTTGGATATTGCATGATATTTTTTTGGGGTTATTTTGGCTTTATTTATCTATCATGTTATATGATTTGGCAGATGATAACGATGATAGTGAATGGAGGACTATATTTTTGTCAATGCTTTCTTGGCATATTATTATTTTGGTATTACATCGTATCTATATGAAAGGTACGAGAGAGTCCAAATATCATAATAGTCAGTGCTCTACTTGTTGTGGGGTAAATACTTTACCTGTGTGGTTGGATATTTTTTTGTTATTGTCATTTGTTTCTATCTATATGACAGTAATAGCTCGATTACAACAGAATAATTTAATGTCTATGGGTATGAGTGATGGTTATTTTGTTTTATATTTAGTATCTGTTGTTATTGCTTATTTTTGTAAAAAAATTCTTAATAATTTAAATATAGATGATGGAAAAAATGATAAATCTGATAGAAATTTTAAAAATGGAAAAATCAAAAATCTTAATTTATATGATGCAAATAACACATCAGATTTATCATTTTAATTTTTTTTTAAAGATGAAACGCTGGTATCATAAAAAAAAAACAGTATATAAAGTTATATGATTTCATTTAAATGTCAAAACTACTTTTCCGCAGTACAGAAGATGATAAGTTACAAACAGAAAATGTTCATAAAACTAGAGCTACAGTCAAACATCATATAATCATAGAATCAACTGTAAGACCCATATCCACAAATGAATACGACAGTGAAAAAGTGTCAGAACAATCACTAATTCTATCCAAATTACGTTCAAATGGTAAGGATATTTTTGAAATGAATGAAACACGCAAAGTACAAAGTGCAGGAACGACTCTATATCAAACAACAGAAATGTATGGGACTTCATTATCCATTGAAAATATTATTGAAACTATGAAACAAGCTGACTTGACACTAAGAGTCAATTTTAAGAGACCAGGGTTACAATCAAATACTACGTGTATGGCATTGTCAGCTGATATTTTACAAAAATTGATTAATACTAAGGCTGATTCTCAAAATAATAAAATAGCGGAGTTAAGGGTCAAAGCTGAAACTTCAGCTAATGTACCTCGTCATGGCGCTTTCTTTGTTGCAGTTACGAAAAAAGGTACACAGCATTATTTATCACATATTGATTATAAAATTATGACGTCATATGATAATATGTATCATGAATAAATTAGTTCATGGATAAAAATTATTCCTTTTATTTTTTATACTTTATATTGTTCTATTCGTTATATTATTCTCAATTCTTTTTATCGTCATTAGTCTTTTTCTTCTTCTTTTTATCATCATCGTCATTTTTATCGTCATTAGTCTTTTTATCGTCATCGTCATTTTTATCATCATTTTTATCGTCATTAGTCTTTTTTTCTTTAGATGAATTATCAACCCTAGATGGTTCAGGCATATCTGTATATTCGATTGATGTTGCATTACAAACATGTTGTACATATTTATCCCATGGTAATAGACCTCTCTCCCAATGCTGATGTAACGATTCAACATTAGCAAAAGGAGAGACTGGGAATACAATTTCAACCTGTAATCTTTTTTTCAAAGCATAAACATCAGAAATTTCAGTATCCCTCTTACGTTTTTTGTTACCCATAGCCTTCAACAATTGAGATTGGATATCTGTAGCATAAACCAAATTATAGATTTGACCACAAGCATTTTGTAAAACAGTCTTCCAATTCATAATTGTTTTCTGAAATGTATGATGCGTACCTTCAGAATCAGACTTATGAGGAGTATCAGACATAAACAAAGAGCGAGGGACGCCCATCGCACCACAAATAATATCCTCGTTCAATTTTATTTGAGCCACTAAATCACCACGACCTGTTTGTTGTGGTATATTCACTAAACGTTGTCCCAATGGTAAAGGGACCATATTTTCAAGTGGATTATTTCTAACAGGCATACTACTATCATTACTAAAAAAACTATCGTAAAGTTGTTGCTGACGAGCAAGCTGTTGAACATTTGAACGATTACGTTGAAACTTATTTCGGTCAGAATCGTCCTGCATATCACCATCAGCATAATAATCATATTGAATACCTTCGATGTTATCACTTCTTGTATCGACAGCCTCGGTCATCATGACTGGACTTGCGCGTTTTTTTTCCATATATAGTGAACTGCCCTGTAAAGCATTCATATAATTGACAACTGGTAATAAATTTGAAACAAGAGAACAAATACGGCCGGAACTAGTGGGAGAATATCCAAATATGTCAAATACTATACTATCTGGTATGGGTTGATTTTGAGTATCAGTAGCAATATATTCGCGCAATCCTAAATTATATTTTAAATGAACTTCGCAACTATTCGGTTCCAATGCCACTGGTACTCTTAATCCATCTCCCATGTCTACTATACGAACCACTACAAATCCTTGTACTAAAACACTATCTAACATATCTTTACAGAATGGTAACCAATGGTCATTCATTATCTCCTGCATATGTGGGTCCGGACGTACGCGACCACGTCTATGAGTAAACACTATACCATTTGAGAAAAGATGTTGCTGAATCACATTGCGACATGTGTAGATTGTAGGAGATTTATAAAGAAATCTTGCCGAAGCACTAATGTCCGATTTATTACATAATACACCATGGTCCATTTTTTTTTTTTAATGTATTATTACTTCCTTTTATACTTCAATCCCAAACAGATTCTACAATATCAATAGCATGAAGCAATGTACATGCCTCTTTCGCATCTCGTATAATGCGCGTCTTTGATACAAAAGTTTCACCACAAACATATTTCAGGGAAAATGGATATTTTCGTGTCACTGTTTTTGTCAAATTGCCGTAGCTTTCAACGCATCGAACGTGAGATGTCGCTGACCCGGATATTACCGCTCTTGCGTTTAAAATTGTTTTGATATTGTCTATTGGTGAGCATAAATAGATGTAAGATTCTTTCATGCGGTCATTGTCTATGTTAATGTTCTTATGAGTTAATATTGTGTATTTGTCAGTGTTGCAGATGTTAGACATCACTGAGGAAATGTGGCGAATTGAAACGCGCCAATAGACATCGTTGATTTTGTCACTGTTTACTAAATCACCGCGTTCTAAGTTTAAGTCCGTGTGGGATGGGGGGATAAATGTTATTGGTGTTGTATCGCGTAGGGTCAGGAAAAGTGTAATGAGTATAGATAATATTGATATACTATAGGTGAATATCTTTGGTGTAGTATGGGTATTGTCATTATAGTAGTTTTTTTTGCGTTTGCAAAATGTCATCCGATAAAATAACCATTCGACCCTATATATACCACAGTGCTAAGTCGAAAGGATTTAATGGAAGTTGAAACTGTTATTAGAAAAAGTACAAATGTCAATGATAATGTTATTAGAGCAAGAGAAATTATCATTCAGAAAATGGAAAAGGCTCTTGTTAGAGAGAAGCAAATAATGGAAACCGATGTCAAAATAAGACGGGAGGAAGCTACAAAAACGTATAACAAGTTGGAAGGTGAAGGTTATACTGTTCCGACAGCAGATTATATCAAAAATTATTTTGGGAAAGCTCCATATGTTGATGATAAATTGTCGTTATTGAGGTTTGTTAATGGTGTTGATGAAGTTTATAAAAATCAATTTAATATTAAGGCTTTGGAAAAAATGATTGAAAATGCTAAAAATATTGTGAAGAAAGAAAAGGTGCAAAATGCGGTAAATGTTAAAAAGGTGACAAGAAATGTAATTAATATCATATATCGTAATGGGATAATTCGGCCGAAAAAAGATTTGGGAGAAAATGAAGCTGGAAATTATCATTGGGAAATTAAAACAAAATATCAACCATGGGGAAAATTGAAGGCGAAAAATAGTAGGCCAAATATATCGGAAGGATTGATTCGTCTTCATTATAGAGGTAACGAGTGTATATCAAATGTTGTGGATATTCAAACAGTCATTAGAAGACAGGCATTCACTGCGAAAAGACAACAATTTAGATTTAAAAAAACAGATAGAGAATTTAAACAAAGATGTCAAGGTGTTGCTCACAGAATTTTGAGGTTGACTACTCCTCATATCATTAGACATGGTTTGTCTAATGGATACTCCATGCGCATCTTTCAAGATAGGGTCAGTCGTTTGCCACAGCATCTTGACAAAAATGTTCAGGAAATATTAGAGTTGTGCAAAACGAAACTGAGCAATAAAAGTAATATCACTCCTCGGGAAGCATTTTATATCAAAATGGTCGAATTTTGTGAACCAACTATTCATCTCAACCCAGCAGGTATGAGAAGAGAGCTCGCGGATATTAAACTGGGGAAAAAAATCAAATTACAAATGTATGAGGATAGTAACTTAGAGAGTGATAATTCATCGTCGGAAGAGGAGTCGGAGGAATCGTCGGAAGAATCGTCAGGGGAATCGTCGGAAGAATCGTCAGGGGAATCGTCGGAAGAATCATCGTCATCGTCGGAAGAATCATCGTCATCGTCGGAAGAGGAGGAAGAGGAGGAAGAGGAGGAAGAGGAGGAGGAAGATAACGAAAAAGATTTGAGCGCAATGAAGATGAAAGATGCTTATGTAGGAAAATTCGAGTCGGAGGAATATACAGATGATAGTGATTTTGATGACGAGAATAGCAAAAAGGAGATATATGACAATAAAAAAGTGACGAGAGATGACTTAAATATAGGTGATACTGTTATTTTAACGGATATAGGGACGCATCCTAATAAAAAAGGT
>Ga0209716_1001021_pt1 | contig 22902 bp, 16 predicted proteins | sample COGITO_mtgs_1205_FD_184811 | JGI IMG/M metagenome (GOLD analysis project Ga0209716, IMG submission 184811) | Pelagic marine microbial communities from North Sea - COGITO_mtgs_120531 (SPAdes) (version 2) | ecosystem: Environmental > Aquatic > Marine > Epipelagic ...
TTATAAATACCTCTCCAAAATCCTAACAATGGAGTGTCGCTCGGACTTGTACTTGCAAAATAATTAAATGTAAATGCATTAGCACTTGAATAAAAATCATTATTAGTATAATCTGGATTGCCTACAAGTCCTAACCAATCAATAAAATCATCTACATATGCATTATCAATTTGTTGATGATTAAATTTAGTTTTTCTAAATTCGCCGCCTACATAATCATATATGTTAAAAATACTTTCGTCGTACTTAACTTTAATGTTATTGTAAATACGCATTTCTAGTTCAAGTAATAAGTTATCTCTAAAATCATTATATCCAATTCTTATACTTCCGTCATGACCTTGGATAACAGTTTGAGGTTCTAAATATGTTTCATCTATATAGATACTAGGAACATATGCTGGATATAATCCTAATTTACTAGGTGTTGGAGGGATAAAACACCCATCAGTATTACTATATTCACAAATAGTAAGTATATCATCATACGCTACAGTATAATCATCTTGTAGCACAACAAAGCCGTCATCATTAAATGTATAATCTTGCATATATGCTAGTTGAACATTATTATGATATACGTTTACACTTCGTATACTAAGTTCTGTTAAATTAAATTTTGTGTTTAACGGATAAAATCTATTATTTGTATCAAATACTGTATGATCAGTTGAATAACATGGACCATACCCTAACATATCACTAAAGAAGAACGGCATAGAATTATTTTTATTGATATTGATAGCTTCTAACACTTTATCAACATGTTCTTTTACATCGCCGTCCCAGCCTAAATTATTTGCAACATCTAAAAAGTGTCTTTTAAATTTTCCGTATTCACGTTTGTTAAATTCTATTGCAGTAATAATATTAGCACTTTCATCATTTAAATGAAAATTTGCAAAATTAATAGGCGCACTATGTTGTACAAAACGCTTACCGTGTTTAGCAACTAGTCCTGCATCTCTTAATTTACTTACACCAGGAAAATTACCTTTAAGCTCAAGCTCTTCAAAAATTGTTGATACATGATCATTCATTTCGCCAAATGTAAATCTCTCAATATTAAAATTATCAGGATTGTTTGATAAATTAATAGGTGTTTCATAATGACCATTGTCATTTTTAGGTGAAGCACTATGAGTTTTTATTAACACAATATCATCTTTAGTTGCAGGGGTACTAAGTATAACATTTGCAGTATTGTTAATTGATGTAATTGTATAATCAGTTATAAGTTTATTATTTTTGTATACTCGTGTCCACAAATCAGATATGTTTGCACTATTATCATAAACATCTATAGGAAATATAGTTTGTAAATCTTCTGCAATAGTCTGATTTATTACCGGCTGTCTACTTAGATAAGGTGCCTTTTCCCAAGCATTTTTATATTCAAACGTATCACGGCCGTGATATTTTCTAATTAACAAATTATCTGTTGACACAGTTTGCTGAATATTCCTTACAGTATATTCTATAGTATCTGAAAGTAAGTTAACATCAAATTCTATATCGCCTATATTTTCAATACTTCTATATGATAGAGCAAACCCAAGTTCGCTATCAACTACACCACTACTAGTTTTATAAGATATTATCTTTGTACCAATTTGAGATACATTTTCTAAAGTTTGTGTACTTTCACCTTCTTGTGTAAATAGTTCAAAAAACGGTGCTTGGTTAACTGAATTTTTATTTTGTGATGCAACCCAATCTGTACCATTAAAATAAAACATCCTACCTTGAAAATTTATACCACTTTTTATTAAAACAGTTTCATTTATTAATGGGTCTGTATCGGTAGTTTCTTGAAGAGATAATTGTATGTTATTAATAAATTGTAACTGTTTAACTTCGTAAATTTTATTTTTTACTAATACATCAGTGTCACCTGTAAACAAAATACGCATGCCAGGAACAATATCAATGCCGTCGATATTATATGACGACTTACCTTCAATGATACTGAATACATCTGTAGTTATGTTATCAATTAAGTCAACATCTTTTTTAGTAATAGTACCAAAGTTACTTAATTTAAGATTAGGTTCAAATTCAATAATAGGTTTTTTTGCTTTTAATGATTCGTTAATAATCGGTATCTGATTATTAGCAGCAGCAGAAATTTCTATTACTGATTTATGAAACCATTTATTACTTCTTGCCCAATAACTTTTATCTTGGCTAGCTCTGTTACTTACAATATAATCTTTTGTGCCAGCGTATCCACTTGCATCATCAAATGGTAATCTATCAAATAGTTCGCTATCAAACGGAACATTAACATCTGTATTATAAGTAGTCGGAATATATAAATCTTCTTCAGCTATTAATGTAATTTTGTTACCAACACCTTCAACATACCATTCTTTAGTAGCATATGTTTCGGGATACACTGTACCTGTAAATCTAATCTTCATACCATTAGATAATTCAATACCGTTACCACTTGTATATTTTTTCTTTCCTATAACTTCATCTAATACATTAATCTCAGATGCATCTTCAACATCTATTATTTTAAAAATGCCGCTTTGGTTTATATCGTTTTGATTTACATAGTATAATACTTCAGGAGCAGTTGTAGAAACTTTAATAGTTAGTGTTTGACTACCGTCCTCATGAAAAACACTTGTTATACCGTCAGTATATTTAAATTCATCAGTGCCCGGGCGCTGAGTTCTAATTTGCATCGGCATGCCAGGAGTATTAATTTCAAATACATATGTTTGACCTTTAAGTAATTTTAAATCAGGATTACTTGTGATTCCATTTGGAGAAAATACATATGAATAATTATCAACATTATCTTTTTTAGTAACAGTATAAGTGCTTGTATTTTCAATGCTGTTGCCTGCAATAGGTACAGTCTGTGGACCATAAGGTAACCAATAATATTCTCTATAATTTATAAATTTATCAAAATCAATATGAGGATCAAATGAATAATATTCCTGTTCATTTAAATTAGAATGATTTGAAACAGTACCTTTTAAGTTTTTAATTTGATTAATATAATCGATATAATCTTTATAAAAGTTTACATTATCTAATTCGTCAACACTAATTGTTGCTGGTCCGAATTGATAATTATTCCTTAAACTATTTGTTTCAGTAGCATAATTATCTGTTGCTGTAAATGCTTTAGCTGTTTTTAATCCATAATATGCATTTAACTTTTCAGCAGTACCTTGTTGTATTAATTGATCAACTGTTGCTGATAAAAACTTTTTGTTTGGAAGGGTTCTAAAATACTTAGGAATAAACTTATCTGATTTGTTATTGTCATCACTAATCGGATATTCATTTTGATTATTATCGTATGCCATTCTTAATTATATTCCCCGGAGCTAAAATTTGCTGCTGAGCTTTGTATGCCCACTATAGAACTTGTATCACTAGTAATAACGTTGCCAGATGCTTTAAGTCTTGTTGCTGTTATTGCAGATATAACTTCAACATCGTCAACTTGTGCTGCATTTACAAATATTTCATCATCTTCTGCCTTTATTTCAAACAAACTACCAAATGTTTGATCTACACTAGTTGGAACAATAACAAAAGTTTTTAAATTTGGAGCCATTTGCTGTGTTACATATGCTGACAATTCTTGGAAATAAAATGTATCTCCAAAGTCCCAATTTTCTAATGCAAAAAATTCATTCACATATGTAATTACATCTGCTTTTAATTGGTTATCTGTTATGACTACATTTTCATTTTTTACTATTTTAAATTTTGCTTGTAACAATGTAGGTGCCTTTTCTCCGAACAAAGGTTTATATTTTACAGGATGATAAATTACTTCATCACTAAGTGATTTTTGTTGATTTATTATTTGTCCAAAGTTTAAAAATAGTTGATCTGAACTTAACGGCAAAGGCGCAGTTTCTATCGATCCTTTTAAATATTTTCTATATTCAATATCGAATGTTTTTGTTAGTAAGTAAGTATCAATTATATTAGTACTGCTAGGATCAATTCTATAATTTTGATCTGCATTATGTATATATTGGAATTTAATATTAGATCTACCAACATATGATTTATAGTCATTTGTTATTTCTAATATACCATTTTCTATTTTATAAAAAGCATTTGTTGATGTATTATAAAAAACATCACCTTCGTTGTAACCTGCAATTATAATATCTAAATTATTAACTTTATAAACATTTGTACCAGGTGTGTATCTATAATCTTCTACTTCAGAAGATGGATTATATTTTTCTAACATAATAATTTTTTCAGATGCATTAATATTTGGTAAAACAATTTGTTCAAATATATCAGGATCGTCAACTACACCATCGTCGTCATTATCAAAAAAGTTAACTTCTATTTTTTTACTACTAATGTACCCTTCGCTATCCCTATATGACTCAGATATTTCCCAATCAAAATCTGTTGTTAATGGGTTAATTTCTTGAACATCTAATTTAGTGTTAATGTTTAATACTCGTATAGTATCAATTATTGTATTACCAGTTTTATTGTTATATATTTTATCTCTGCCATCAAAGAAAAATCTTACTTCTTCGTCTGATTCAAAAATATATCTCATAGAGCGTGTAGTAATTGTGTATGTATTACCATTAGTTTCAAATAATAACAACCAACTTGCGTCTAAATTTTGTGATGCAGTGTCACCGGCTCTACCTAGCCCAAATTCGTTTACAAAATTAATATTGTCTTCTGTAATAATTTTCCATCTTTCAACAAGATAATCATATCTTAATGCAAATGTCTTGTAAGTAAAAATTCTATCAATCATTTGTGATTTAACATCTGAACTGACTACTGTTGTAAGTGCTGGTATAATTTCTGCAATCGTTGGATTAATATTTGTCAACGACGGTATAATTTCGTTAAAAACAATATCTCCAGCATTGCTGCCATCATTTGCAACACTGATTACTTTAGCCCAAATATATTCAACCTGGCCTGCGTGTGGGTTGGCGGTGTTTGACATTAATGTAACATTGTTAGAAGTTTTCATAAAATGGAAGCCTGCAGGAGGAACAAATTTTACCATAGATCCAACAGTAAGATATTTTAAGCTAGTAGATGTAAACCCTCCAGTTTTTAAACTTAGGCCATCTAAATTTGCATCTGAAAATGATCCAGAACTTTCATTAGTACCAGACGAAAACTGTGTCCATATATAATTGTTTAAAGAAAAATCAATTCTTGTAAATTTATCATAATAATAATTTCTAAGTTGTTTCTTTGTAAGTATCGGTTGTATTGTATTAATTATTAAATTTTCAATATCATTACGAGTAGTAAATGTTAATCCATTTCTATCTAGATAGTATTCTTTATACAACACACCGTCATTACCATATATATTTGTTTTTGAATACTTTCCTGTAGAATCAATTAAATCAAAATATCTACTTATACCACTTGAAGTTCTATTTACACTTTTTGTTTTTATTATTTCTTGACTTATTGTGCTTGGCACAATATTATAATCTTCAGCCGTAACCATTCTATTTTGAGTATAATAAACTGCTGGAGCATTTAACTTAATACTTTCGTTTGTTTCAGATGATGCACTATTCAAGACAGAATATTTTAAACTTAATTCAAATGTTAATGTTTCTTCTATTCCTTCTGAAGAAAGATAATCAATGTCAATTGTAATTTTTTGCATACTATTAGCAGTAATATTTAATGACGAGTTTGCACTAGTTCTAAAATAACTTTTAAATGATCCTTGAGGAAGGTTTCCGAATATTCCGTCACTAAAGACTAAATCAATTTTATCATCTAAACGTGTAACTACGCTATAGATATTTTTTTGTGTACTTGATAAGTTATTGTAAACAGCATTGTTTCCTGTTGCACTATCAACTTTTTCCCACAAACCAGTTTCAAACCCGGATGTGTTTAATTGGTATAACCAAACATCTGTATTATTAACGTTATTAGTTTCAATGCTAATTACTTGATTAGTTGACGGTGTGTCAATTGTAAATGTTCCGTCTTCTAATAACCCTTGTTTAAAGTGCATAAAGAATCCAGTGTTTGAACTACCGAAACCTTTGTTATCATCTCTATAGATAAATCCTAAATTATTTCCTGCTAATGGTGGTTCTTCGATTATTTCATCAGATGTTAGTTCAGCTGAAACAACTTCAAACGGAATATTTTTCCCATCAATAACTTTTGAAAATCTATAGATCGGAAGATCAGTTGACGATCCGTTTAATTTATACTGTTGCGAAGATATATTGTTTACTTTAGCACTCTGTCTTGGGCGGCCAAATTTATTTGTTGACGGCAATGCTGCATTTAAAATTTTTGTAAATTGCTCGTACCAGTCAGGGTTAGTATTATCATTCCACAACACACTTTGACGACTAATATTTGATCCATTTGCATCTATAACATCTTCTGTAGTTTTAATTGACTCGACTTTTAATAAGCCACTTGCAGCTAAATTACGTTTTGCATTATAACTTAACAGCCTAGCTAATCTTAATATAGATTCCCTACGTTCTGCAAGCTCAAGAAAGTTTTCACGAGAATTTAGATCAATACGGAACGAAAGATTTTGACCTAAAAAACAAATCATATCAATTAACGCAAGATATTCAGATGACTCAATATAATCGTTAAAATCTTCTGGATAGTTTTCTCGTAGATAACTAATCATAGTTCGTCTTAGGTTATCAAAATCATAACTTTTAAAGTTTGCATTACGGAAAGATTGGTAAATTCTCTTCCAATCTTCAGCAACTAAAAGTCTGTTTTGTCTATCGGTTGATGACATATTCGTTCCTCATTTTAATTACTAATATTTATCGTATTAAGTTAAGTGCTATTATATTAATCCGTTGTTTTGATCAAATGTAAAACGTAGAGACTCTGTAATATTATACGGCAGATATGTAAGCGTTGTTTCAATTTGCAACCCATTTTCATAATCAGTTACAATTACTTCTTCTATTGTAACTCTAGTGTCATTTTGTAACACACGGTTTACATCATCTATAACTGCTTCTTTTAGCTCTTCAGTTAACGGCTCAAATAAGACATCCCAAATAATTGTTCCAAAATTAGGATCACTTAGTTTTTCTCCCTTACGTATATGAAAATGATTTATAATGTCTTGTTTTATAAGTGCAATATCGTTTAATCTGTAAGTTTTATTGTTAGGATTTATTGTGCTAAATCCTTTATACCAAGATTGTACAGATTGATCTGGAGTACTATTATTTTTAGTAACTTTTACTGTTTTGTATAAATTTTTCTGTGGCATTTTACTTCCTTAAACTGTACTATCTTCTGCACCAGCACTAATAGTTGATCCGTCTATAGGCACATCTAACTCTGCTGGTATTGCCCAGTTACGTCTAATAGTTAGTGTGTATTGACTGTTTGATTCAAATCTATAGTTTGATATTTTTGCATTGTCACCTTGGTTGCCGCCAAGCACTTTGAAACGTTTATTTTTTGTATCTACTTCCCAAACAAACCCTACATGGCCGCCGCCTCTAGTTTTTGATTTAAATACAACAACATCTCCTTTACGAATCTGTGATGTATTACGCCAAGCAACTTCTGCACCATAATTTTTGTATGCTTGCGAACTCATAGATTTTAAACCGCCTATTCCTGCTTCTTCTAAAGCCCAACTTACATAAGCAGCGCACCAAGCAAATGCCATAGAACTACTATCTCTTTCGTATGATTGATTACATACTCTATATGTTTGCAATATTCTTGGATTACCTGGATTACCTTTTTCAGTCCAATCCTGTGATAAACAATTTTGTAATAACGCCACAAGTCTTTCATATCCAGGATTTTGCGGAACAGGCCCTGTAACTTCTGCACCTGGAATAGTGCCTTGTTCTTGACCCGGAATGCCTCCTGATTCTATATCTTGTCTTCCACTTTGATTAGAATAAGATAAAAATTGTTGGTTAGTTACAACGTCTCCTTCGAGATTTTGTTCAAACTCACCGTCATAATTAAAACGCTGTGATTCTGTATTAGGAATCTCATCAGTGTAGATTGGAATGTTAGGACTTATAACTTCACTTGCTGGTATCACTACATTACACATTATCCAAATCCTCTATCATCTATAGGAGCATTATACCAAGTACTATCTGCATCAACTACTGCAAAGAATTGCTGATCATGATCTCTACCTAATTCATATCCTCGTTCAGTGCCAGCAATACAAAGTCTCATGTTACCTAATATGCCTCTTCCTTTATCTTTATATCTATCTTTCAAATATGCAGCACAAACATCACACGAAAGTTTAAAATTAGAAAGAAGTAATCCTGGATCATCTACAATATCAACACCAAATGGATTATTGTCTGTAATCGGTGCATTTGTTAATCCTGCAAGTTTTCCGTAACGCTCATAATTTCCTTTACCGGTTAGCTGAATAAGTCCTCTACCGAGATAGTTTCCTCCATCACCTTCTACATTATTGCCCATACCTGGTCCTATTGTACTTTGATAACCGTATACTAATTCAAAAAACTGGAATTTATCTTTTTTAATTTCAGTTAATTGTGAATCGCTTACAGTTCTTGATGCACTAAAAATACTACGTATTCTGTCATTACTTGTTCCGCTGTAACTTGATTCTTCAGTAGCATTAATTTGACTTTCAGTATTTGCACATGCAATAGCTGCTTTTACAAATTCTTCATTAAATCCTGCTATAGTTCTTAGTGAAGCTGCAAATATTCTTGCACGTTCTTTTTTGTCTGCAATTTCTTCAGGTGTACCAGTTGGTATTTGTGAGCCGCCTAATGTAGGTGAAGATGTAACACCGCCGGGTGTATTACTTGCTGCAATTGACCCGTTTGGTGCAACACTTCCAGCTACATTTGCTGCTGTTCCTAAAGGTGCATTTGTACCTGTAACATTACTATTTCTTAAAAATGTATCAGGAGTCTGTGGCGGATAACTATCTATAGGCGTTTTACCTGCTTCTGTATTTTCAGGAGTATACGCTGCTGGATTTAAGTTTTCATGTTCATACCATGGTTCGTGTCCAGGGCGACGAGTTGTCTGTAATGCTTGTTGTGGCGGAACTGGAACAACTGGAGATGCAGAATCTGCAATTTCTGCATCGCCTGCTATAGCTGCTGTGCCAGCTGCTGGTCCGTTTAAGTGTATTTCTGCACCAGTTTGTGTAATGTTTGCACTAGCTCGTAAATCTAAGCCGCCGCCGGCTGCTGTTACAAGTGCTGCTGTGCCGGCATGTATGTCTGTTTGCTCTCCGGACGATAATTTAGTGTTTGTTGCAGATTTGACATCTATAGCAGCATCCGAATTTACGATTAAATTACCAACTGCTTTAACATGTCCATCGCCATCAGTTGTAATTTTTAAACCAGCACAAGCATCTATATTCATATTACTAGTTGTACCTAAAAATAAATCTTTACTACTCTGTAAAGTCATCTGATCTTGCGAAATTAGGGTTGTACTTTGTTCACTATATAAAGATAAAGTACTTTGTGCATTTGCATTAAAACTTGTACCTGCACTAAAAGATGTATGTGTTCCTGTTTTTACATTTCGCTGATCGCCTGCAGATTCGCTATGATTTCTACCAACAACAGTATTCATATCTCGTATTGCAGTAAAATTAATATCTCTATCTGCGGTGAAATTTAAATCTTGCGCACTATGTACACTAATGCTATCTTGTGCATAGATGTCAATTTTACCGTTTGCTGTTAATTCTATCCAACTACTGCCACTACCATGAGATATGTAAACTAAATCTTCTGTATTATGAAGTAAAATTTGATGACCTGTTCTTGTACGTATTCTTGTAAGTTCATTTGCAGGTAAAGTTTTATCTCCACCTGATTCACCAGCACGTTGATTGGTATATTCCATAGGCGTATCTTTAGCCGGTCCTCTGCGTAACTGGGTTTCGTCACCGTCGTCCATTACAAAACTAGAACCGCCTAAACGATTTACAGGTATTGTAGCTTTGTGCTCTTTATCTCCGTATCTAACCTTAGGTGCGCCTGGTCTTTTGTCTAACGGCCCGGGTGTATTCCATCCATAAACATTAGATACTGCTCCTCGTCTAGCAGAAGTAGTACTAAGTCCTCGAACTTCGTCTTTATCTAATCCTTGATCAAACATTCTATTTGCATAATCAACGTTGACTGGTTTGTTATAAGCAGTTGGATGGTCACCTCTTGTTTCTAATAGTTTGTTAAATTCACCTACAGGTAATTTTGTACCTGTACTGTTGTAAGAAGTAGAAGCTCTACCGTCAGGAACCATAAAGTTCATATGTGTATCTTGTACACATCCTATCCAATATCCTTGATTAATTTTTCCTTCAGCAAATATTACAAGGACTTTTGTTCCAATGTCTGGCGGGACTGCCCAAAATCCGTAACTTTTTTGTGTAGCATTGTATTGATCTTTTTTGCCGCTTCCTGCAAGAGGACTAACTCCGTAAAACGGACTTAGATATTTTACCGTTACTAACTGTCCTGACTTTTCAGGACTATTTCCTGATGATGAACTTTTTAGTAATTCAACTTCTAAACCACCTCCGTAATACGGATCTAGATGACTTACTATAAGTGCTTCGTAAGGTCCAGCATTATGTAAATCAGGCGTCAGTGCTTTTTTATTACTGCGTTTATCTTTCATTAAAATCCTCGTATAATACCACGGTTAATATCTGCTAAACGATTATTAACATTTTCTGTTCGAGCTGTTTTTGCTAAAGCTACTTGTTCTTTAATTGTAGGGTTATCTTGTGCATTTGCTGCTGCCGGAGTTCCTGTTGCTCTACCTGTATTATCTAACACTGCGGATTGGCCGTTAAATTGTTTGTATACGCTTTGTCCTGTTGATCTTCCTTCTTGATTAATTCTACGTATGCATTCTAATTCTTGTGTAAATTTTCCGCCAGCCCATCTTGATTGAACTTTAATTACCTTATATAACCCACTAAACGGTTCTACAGGAACTGTATCTTCTGGAAAATCCATAAGTCCTGTATTATCATTATAATCAATTGGAGTTCTAAAATTTATAATAATATCAACTTCACTTCGTTGATAATCCATTTGTCCGTCTTGTGTAATATTTAATGTTCCAGGTCTACTATTATAATTTCCCATTCCGCTGTCAGACAGATAATAAGGATCTCCCATAATATTAAAAGTAATTGTAACTAAATCAACCCGGCTGTTTACTATACTATCATGGAAAGATCTAGCAACTCTAGTAGCAACGCTTTCATTGCTGCCGCCTCCTATGTTACCAGTACCGTGTGTTCCTGTTTTACGTATACCGCCGCCGTTTTGGCCTGCAGAACCGCCTTGGCTAACTGTTGATTGAGCTTCTCCGGTTGCACTTGTACTAGATTTTGTAGAAGTAACACTAGTTGCTGAAAGTGCATCACCGTCAGCACTTACTGCACTAAAAAATTGATTATTTAGATTAATTTCAAAATCTAATATATCATTATTTGCACCGGTATAGATATAATCATATTGTTTATTAGCAAGTTGTTTTAATCTTTCAAATCCTGGAGCAGTTTGTGTTGGACTAGAAATTGTTGCTAGATGTACTTTATATGGTACAACTTTATATACATAAATTTTTGGTGTTGTACCTGTTCGACGTTGTTCTTCAGCATCTGCTATCGGATATACTTCGGTTTCAATTTTAAACCAATCAACCATTCCAACAGAATCAGGACGAGGTTCGGCAAATTTTTTACCGTAATCACTAATAATTACAAGTTCTTCAATAATATCTTGTATTTTTGAACCTTTAGGAAACGTATAAGTTCTTAAATCATGACTTACACTCATTTTATCATTTTCAAATAATAATGTTTCTTCGTTATAAGTTAAACCTGCTTTATTTAAAGGATGATTTCCTGGAACATCAATACTATCTGCAAGTGTAGATTTACCAATACTATTAACATTGCCACCTATATTCTCTTTTAATTTTCCCGATATGTTTGATTTACGTGCAATATATTCTTTTGAGCTTTGAGTAACTGCTGCTCTATTAGTTGAATTTCCGATTCCAATGCCTAAATCTCCAATATTAAATCTAGGTACACTAGGAGCATTGCCGTTTTGTGTCATATCATAAAGTACACTCTGTATATTACCTCTGCTATCTGCTGATCCTGCGCTACCGCTGGTAGATGCAACATCTTCAGGAAAAATAATTACAAATTCACTAGGTCTAGCTCCTTGTCCTACTTGAATTTGTTCTAACAGTTGTGAATTAATTGTAGCAGATAAACTTTGGGGACCTGACTCTAAAATTTCATCTAATGTAGATCCTGTTAATTCGACATCATTAGTCATTGTTTGTATTGCATTAGTAAGACTAATTTCATTATACGGAACTGCGGTGACATCATATACAGTGCCGCCGCCAGTAACATTCATATCCATGTTTACTATTTTAAGAGGAAAAAATCTTTTACTTACACTACCAATAAAATTGCCATCTTCATCTTGACCTAAAAATTCTAAAGTAAGCAATAGAGGAGTTTCGAGATAATTTCTATATTCTTCAGCAGCAGCAATTTGTAGAGTTTGTAAAAATAAACCCATGCTATACGGTTCCATTACTTTAAACTGAATGTTAGTAGCATTTGTAGCTCGCTGAGAAGTAGTTGGTGCAATAATTGCTTCAATGTCTATATCATCTATAAAGTATTCTAATCTTCCAGATTCGCCTTCATATGCAGTTATAGCTTTTGTTGCTGCTAATCCTCCGCCACTTTGTAATATTGTCTTTACACTTTGACCTGCTCTATAAGTTTTTTCAGGATATGCCATTTGAGTACTTGATAATACTGCTAAAGTAAATTTAAATGTTCCGTTTGAAAATTGTTCTAATTCGTTAGATTGTTTACCCGTGGTACCTATACTACTACTAAACTGCGGTATTATAGATTGTTCATATTCGCCGTCATTAAATTCTCGTGCTGTTTGATTGAGCTCGTTTGTTCTGCCTGCAACATACGCTTTGATAATATCGTCACTTGATACCATGCTATAATCCTAAAAGTTCACGTAAAGATGGTCCGTTTAGTAAGTATATTTGTGTGCCTGCTTTAAAATCAAAAACAGGATCGATTAATATATCCATATTTCGCTGTGCAAACACCCACCATAATTTATGATTATTATATATGTAATTTGCAGCTAGATCAGGACGTTGGTGAAATATTGGTTCAATAGTATATAACACATCACTTGTTGTTTTTGGCACTGGTCTGACTTGTAACAAATCTAAATAATTTTCTGTATACGGAGTTGCTGCATAAGGACTAGATGAATTGTACGCCATTACATGAATCCTCCACCTGTTTTAAGATAGCCGCCACTTATAAACTTATCTAGACTAAATTGCTCTACCTTACGTCTACTATATTGCGGTACTAATGTAAGTGCAATTTGACACTTAACAGGTACAAATGTTTTTCCACCGCCGCCAAATGTTGTTTCAATATAATCAACATCAGACGGTAAGTCAATCATAAATGTTTGTAATAATACTGGAATATTATTGAACACAAATTGCCCGTATCCGTTTAATTTTAATAAAGGTGGTGGGTTACCTTGGTTAGATGTTTCGCCGTATGCCATTTTTGTTGCACTTCTTAAAAAGTGCATCACAGCAACCCAATATTCTGCGTCAGCTTCTGTCTGTTGAACAAAGTCTCCTGTGATTGTCATTTGATCAACTTGGCTATTTTGATAAGCATAAAATGGATAATTACTATGTACAGGATGCATTGCATCATAATTTGCTGTATGATTAACAATAACTGTAGGAGTATAAGGAAAAACTACACCACCGGTGATAGATAACGGCGCCATTATATCAGTATAAGATCCTTTCTTATATCCAAGTTTAACACGCCAATCAGAATTATAACCTGACCAAACTGCATTAGAAGTTGTGCGTTGCTGCATAACACCGTCTCTTGGTGCTGACGACATTCTTCCGTATTCTATAAATTCACTTATTTCTTTGCCATTTTGATCAGACGCTTGGTAAGATCTAGTACTTCTAGTGGTCATAATAATAAACTCCTATACTACTATTTAGTTGACAAAATTAAGTATGTATATTATAATATATAGTAAATACAATCTAGTTAGGAACTATAAATGAGAAGACAGAATTATCTAAACAACAAAGATATGCTAAAAGAAATACACAAATCAAAGATGAGTTTTTGTAGTTATTTAGAAAAAGATTATGCACAATTTGACATCATTTTACCCGGAATTGAAAAAATCAATGTTAGAACTATTGCAGAAGCAAAACGCAATAAAGCAAAACGTTTGGGCAATGCTGATTACGAAGCACGTAAACTAGCTGGAGAAAAAGTAAAACAAGCCGAATGTGAGATTGATTATAGAAAAATTACAAAAGAAGAATTAATATTTCGTATTATGACATTTGATCATATACCCGACGAACCTGGAAGGAAAAAAACTCCTAAAACAATTGCAGATACAAAAACAAAATTAAACTTCCCTCCCTTTCAACATTATAAATTTAATGATCAAGGAGAATTATACTGTGTAGGTAAAAGTCATTGGGTTGGTGCTATGGGAAACGGTTATTTTAGTAAAGATCATGGAAAAGCAACAAATAACCTTGCATTGATGTGGATGAAATTGTGTGAACGATATGCAACAAGGGGAAATGTACGTGGTTATACATATAACGACGAAATGCGAGGACAAGCAATTTTACAACTGGCACAAATTGGTTTACAGTTTGATGAGTCAAAATCTAACAATCCATTCGCTTATTACACAGCCGCCGTTACAAACTCATTTGTCCGAGTTATTAATATTGAAAAACGAAATCAAAACATCAGAGACGACATCTTAGAACAAAACGGATTAGATCCTAGTTATACTAGACAACATGCAGGAGAATGGGAAGCTTCTGTAAAACGAGAGCAAGGTATCAAATAAACCTCTTGACTAATCATACATAATCGTATATAATTGTATATGTAATCGTATATAAAAGGATTTTCATTTGTTTAAAAAAGCAGCAGTCTTTACAGACATTCATTTTGGATTAAAAGGCAACAGTCGTGTACATAATGACGACTGTGAAGCTTTTATAGACTGGTTTATAGAACAAGCACAAGCTGCTGGTTGTGAAACTGGTATCTTCTGTGGAGATTGGCACCACAATAGAAATGCACTTAATCTTACTACAATGGATGCAACAATACGTTGTATGGAAAAATTAGGTGCTGCATTTGAGAAGTTTTACTTCTTTGATGGCAATCACGACTTATACTACAAAGACAAACGTGATGTAAATTCAACAGCATTTGCACAATATATTCCTGGTATTACATTTATTGACGAGATTACTACTATCGACGATGTAACTCTTGTTCCGTGGTTAGTAGGCGAGGAATGGAAGAAACTTAAAGAAATTGATAGTAAGTATATATTCGGTCATTTTGAACTTCCTAGCTTTTATATGAATGCAATGGTTCAGATGCCCGATCACGGTGAACTTAGAGCCGAAGACTTTGCTAATCAATCTTATGTGTTTAGTGGTCACTTCCACAAACGTCAACAACAAGGCGTAGTACACTACTTAGGTAATGCATTTCCACACAACTATGCTGATGCATGGGACGATGAACGTGGCATGATGATACTCGATAAAGAAAACGATGCTGAACCTGTATATATAAACTGGCTAGATTGTCCTAAGTATAGAACTACAACGCTTAGTCGATTACTTGATCCTAATCAAAATATTATAAAAAATAATATGTATTTGCGTGTTACTATTGATGTGCCTATTTCATATGAAGAAGCAAGTTTTATTAAAGAAACTTATATTAGTCAATATAAGTGCAGAGAAATTACACTTATACCGCAAAAACAAATTGAAGAAATAACAACCGAATTAGATATATCAACATTTGAAAGTGTTGACGAAATTGTATCTAAAGAAATATCAGCTATTGATAGTGATAGCTTTAATAAGAAACTTCTATTGGACATCTATAACGAATTATGATACGTATTAAAGATTTAACCGTAAAGAATTTTATGAGTGTTGGTAATCAAACTCAAGCAGTTGATTTTGATAAGGAACAACTAACTCTTGTATTAGGTGAAAACTTAGACCAAGGCGGCGACGATACAGGATCACGCAACGGCACAGGTAAGACAACAATCATTAATGCTTTGTCATATGCGCTGTATGGTACAGCACTTACAAACATCAAACGCAACAACTTGATCAATAAAACTAATTCAAAAGGCATGTTAGTTACATTACATTTTGAAAAAGACGGCCAAGATTATAGAATAGAAAGAGGCAGATCGCCTAATATTCTTAAGTTCTATATAAACGACCAAGAACAAGAAATGATAGACGAGTCACAAGGTGATTCACGCAAGACACAAGAACATATCAATAATCTTCTTAATATGAGTCACGACATGTTTAAGCACATTGTTGCATTGAACACATATACAGAACCGTTTTTAAGTATGCGTCAAAATGATCAACGTGCTATCATCGAACAATTATTAGGTATAACTATCCTAAGTGAAAAAGCCGAAGTGCTAAAAGAACAAATACGCACTACTAAAGATGCTATTACTGAAGAAACTCTAAAAATAGAAGCTATACAATCTGCAAATAGTAAAATTGAAAGTACTATTACTAGTCTAAAAAATACACAAAAAGCATGGTTATCAAAAAGACGCACAGATAGCGATAATTTATTATCTGCAATCGACGAATTAGAACATTTAAACATTGATATTGAGTTAGAGTCGCACGAAAAACTTTCTAATTGGAATGAACATAATAATGCTATTTTGGCTCTTAGAAAAGAATTAAGCACATTAGAGCCTGCACTATTACGTGCTAACAAGAGTGTTGAAAAGGCGTCTAAAGATATCGCAGATTTAGAAGATGCTGTTTGTTATACGTGTGGGCAAGAACTACATGCAGACAAAAAAGCAGAAATTGCAGAACGCAAGAACAAAGAACTTGCAGATGCACTAGCATATCAGACAGAAGTTTCAGATAAAGTAGTTCAAGTAATGAAAACGCTTGAAGAGATCGGCGATATCAACAGCAAGCCTACTACATTCTATGATACTGCAAAAGAAGCATACGAACATAGACAAAATGTTGATAGTTTAAAAACTGCTCTTACTAATAAACAGGACGAAATTGATCCGTATCAAACACAAATTGATGAGTTAAGCAGTTCGGCTCTTGTTGAAGTTAATTGGAATATAGTTAACGAACTAACAAATCTAAAAGAACATCAAGAGTTTTTACAAAAATTACTTACAAATAAAGATAGTTTTATTCGTAAGAAAATTATTGATCAGAATCTAGCATATTTAAATAATCGACTTACATATTATCTTGACAAACTAGGATTGCCACATCAAGTTGTGTTTATGAATGACTTAAATGTTGAAATTACACAACTAGGTCAAGACTTAGACTTTGATAACTTGAGCAGAGGCGAACGTAACAGACTTATCCTTGGCATGAGTTTTGCATTTAGAGATGTTTGGGAAAGTTTATATCAAAATATCAACTTGTTGTTTATTGATGAATTAATCGATAGTGGCATGGACACAGCAGGTGTTGAAGGATCACTAGCAGTTCTTAAAAAGATGGGCAGAGAACGGAATAAAAATGTTTATTTAATTTCACATAAGGATGAATTAGTTGGACGAGTAAATCACGTTATGAAGGTTGTTAAAGAAAATGGATTTACAAGTTATGCTAATGATATAGATATTATAGAATGAGCGATGTACACGATAAATTAGTAGAAGCATATCTACAATACTTTAAAGCTAACGAAAAATTCGAAGCTCGAAATAGTGTTAGAACACACAGAGAAAGCAGAAAATTCTTGCGTGAAATTAGAATGTATGCTAAACTAAGAGCAGATGAAATACATATAAAGCATAATACTACTAGAGTTCGAAAAGGCAATTAATTTTTAGTGTTTGCTATAAGTAGCATATGCACTGGACTTACAAAGGCAAAAAAATTACGGAAATACCAGACGAGTACGAAGGATTCGTTTATCTAATAACGAATAAAAAAACTGGTCAGAAATACATAGGCAAAAAACTAGCAAAATTTAAAACTACTAAGCCACCTCTAAAAGGCAAGAAGAATAAAAGACGCGGCACTAAAGAAAGCGATTGGCGGACTTACTGGGGTTCTAGTGATAGGCTAAACGCAGATGTAGCAAAACTAGGCGAAAAGAATTTTACAAGAGAAATATTATACCTATGTAAAGGTAGAGGCGAAATGTCCTACATAGAGGCAAGAGAACAGTTTGATCGTAGAGTACTTGAAACAGATGAATACTATAACGGTATTATTAATGTTAGAGTCGGCGGATCAGACAAACTCAAACAGGCATTGCTAGAACAACACATCCAGGCAAAACAATCCAACACATAAGGTTGGCGGGCCAGTTCGAAAATACCGCTGTGGAAAAAGCTACCGTATAGGAGCACACGTAACATATTGAGCGGCGTCTGGTAATAAGGCGTTTGATTGATATAGATTGATTGTTGGCAGTTGAAAACACAAACACAGTACATAAAAACTCTTTAGCAATAGGAACGAAGCGAGAGGTAGTTGGAAACAACGATGTCGACGTAGGTTGGGAAAGGTCAGAGCCCATTGTACTTTGTGTATAAACAATTACCTACTTCCAATGTCTTGGCTGGTGCAGACTCACATGAAGCGCATTTTGAGATTAGATGGGACCGTAACAGGTTCCGTCTGACTGAAACAATCTACATGAAACTAATACAATATTACATTCGTAATATTGCTTGTTCATATCTACTGCTTTAATCAAAACGAAGTGTAAGTAGTTTGAGCGTTTAGCGAAAACTTATATCTACGAAGTAGATATACTAACGATAAATATAATTGACAGCTATATGGAAATGGTTATGAAAGTTACACAAATAATTGCAGAAAAACAACATGAAGGTTCTAAAGGACAATTCAAAGCAAAAGCACCAATGCCTAAAAAAATGAAGGCAGGAACTACTAAGAATATTAGTAGAGATAAATTAGTTGGCGAAGCTCCATTTAGTGATTTAGGTACTGGTCTTAAAAAGCTAGGAGCTAAAACTGCTGCTAAACTAGGTGCAAAAAGTACTGCTGCAAGTATGGCAGGTGATGTTGATAGAAAAGAAAAAACTAATTTAATTTATCGACGTTGGTTAAGTGCTGCTGCTTCTGCTAAAATAGATAAAAATAGAGTTGACGCTCAGACACTTGCAAATTTTATGGCTAAACAAGGATTACCTACAGAGCTGTTAAAGACTATTGAAAAAGATTTATCTGATAAACAAGTACAAACTATTATTTCAAAATCAGTGTCTCAAAGTAATCATCCTAATGCTGGTAAAACAATGCCAACTGATAAAAGTCCTAATGCTAAAGTAAAAATTTCCCCCCAAGTGCAACAACAAATAGATGCACTAAGTCCTAAACAGAAAAAAGAATTGGCAGCATTGTTATGAAGTTACAAGAAGTTACATTACAAAAGAAATTAAGTACTCCTCAAATTCAATTAGTTTTCCAAACTGCTGCTAAGGTTGCAGCTGAAAGCGGAGCAAATAAAACTGCACTAGGCAAAGTAGTTGACAGAAAAGAATCTATAGAACAAGCATATGAAGTTTATTTACAAGAAGGACCGTTTGGTAATATTGCAAGTAAAGCAGCAGGACTAATGAAAACTGGTGTAGACAAAGCGAAAGCAGGAGCTCAAGCAGTTGCAGCTAAAACTGCTCCAATGCGAAAAGAACTAGGTAACAAAATTACACAGAAAAAATTAATGACTGCATGGAATAACTTAGGACGTCCTAAAGACGTTGGCAGTATATACGATATATTATACGATGCAGGATTAGACAAAGATTTAATACAAGCTATTTCTGTACAAAGTAATGTAAAATTACAAAAAGATCCTAAACCAGAAAATATTGATCTTAAAAAATTAGCTGCTGAAATAAAAGCAGCTGGAATAAATGATGTTATAAAAACACAATTAGTTAAGCCAAAAGTACGAGCAACAGGAAATCCAAAGCAACCATTTAAACCAGCACCTTAAAAATAAGGCATTTGTGTTTTTTTAGTTACTTCAAAATTTTCTTTGACCAGTTCGCCAATTATTTCTCTTTCTTCGGATCCTAACGCAAACGCTTCATCTATACTTAAACCTCCACGCATTAACCAACTTAATTTAAACAATTCTAATTTTATATTCTTAGATTGATTTTCCATATTCTTAACTTCTGCAAGAATACGATCAATTGGCCATGTTAGAATCCTTATACGAAAAAATTTGCTGCATCCAATACTATTGGAAGGTCAAACTCTTTTGGAGCACCTGCTTTTTGTTGTTCCTCATCAGTTGTAATCTTTACTGGTTGAATATCAAACTTAGCTTTTTCAGTTTCCATATGCTCCATAATTGCATTATAAAACTTTGTATCTGCATTGTTTATAAACTCTTGTATATGTAAAGGATTTACTACTGTAGATTCTTCAACTTCAATTTTTTCAATACCTTGCGAAACAACTCCAACTGTTAATGCTGTTAATTTTTGAAAACTTTTAGAAAACAAATCAATTTTTTGTTCGTCTGACATGTTTTCATCATTAACAATACTAAAAATACGTTGTTCTTCAAATGTTTTAATAGCATTTTTTGTAAACGTTTTGTAGTTTAACGGCTTTAAATGAATTGCCATATCGTTTACATATACAACATTATTATAATCTATATTTTGAAAATTATCTAAAACTCTACGTAAATCAACAGTGTAAGTAGTTTCTATTTCTGTGTTAGGTATAGTTACTGTCATATCCATTGTTTCACCTATACTTGCAATACGTATTGCAGTTAGTACAGCGTCAAGATCAATGCTAGGCATTGCCCATGCATTTTTTATATTTGGAATACAACTTTGAATTACATCAACTGTTGCCTGTCCATTTAATAATGCATCAGGAGTTTTCATTGATAGTTCATCTCGTGCTGTCATTGCAAATACAGGATATTCACCTGTCTCAGTTTTTTCTAGAGCACCAGGATCATAAAATCTTCCGTTACTTGGTAATTTTATATAGATTTTAGGTTGTCTAAAGTATTTTCCTAAAGGATTTTGGTTAGTTTTTTCCACCACTTTTTACTCCGCATAAATACATGTATATAGTAGTATGTATCTCTATTATTTATATGCACAGTTAATGGGTTGAGTTAATATATGGCTGAAGATGAAGTAATTATCTCCAATGTTGGAAAAGACGGCGTTGCGTCCGAAGTTACACTTCAGCGACTCGTTTCTGCTTTTGAAAAAGCTAAGTCACTTGATACTAAAGGTAAAAAGAATTTAGAGGCCCTAGCAAAAGCAGCTAAAGATAGTACAGGAAAGTTTAAAACATTTTCTGACGAGATTGAAAAAACTACAACTATTATGGAAGATGTAGGAAAGGTTTTAAAGAAAACCTTTACAATTGAAAATTTTGGCAAAGCCTTAGGTGCTGCTGCTGGTGTTACAACAAACTTTGTAAAAGAACTTGCTACAGGTGGAGACGAATTAGGAGACTTTGCACAGCATATTCCTATTATAGGTGGCAGTTTAGGAATGCTTACTGGATTCTTACAAGATAGTTTAGATACGTTTAGATCACTATCAGATGTTGGTGCTGGATTCGGCAATGATTTATTAGAATTGCGTAAAGTAGCAGCAAGTGCAGGGTTACCTTTAGATATGTTTGGAAGCCTAGTTTTACAAAATGCAGATAATATGCGTTTATTGGGTAATACTACATCTCAAGGTGCAACAGTGTTTGCAAAACTTGCTAAAGATATGAGATCAGGTGATATAGGTAGACGTCTGTTAAACATGGGTTTTACTACTGAAGAACTAACTGAAGGATTAGGAAACTACATTGACTTACAAGCAAGACTAGGTCGTGCAGGTCAAATGAGTAATGCACAACTTGTACAAGGATCACAGACATATCTAACAGAATTAGATAGACTTGCTCGTGTAACTGGACAATCAAGAAAAGCATTACAAGAAGAAATATCTGCAATGGCAGCAAAAAGTAATTTACAAGCTCTTGCAGATGCTATCGGTGGCACCGGCGGAGAAAACTTCTTAGCAGGTATGGCCGCAGCTAGAAAAATGCTACCTGGATTTGGCGATGCACTTGAAGATCTTGCTGATGGAGTTGCACAAACTCCTCTTGCTAAAAAATTAGCGTCATTAAGTCCAGCAGTTGCAGATGCAGCAGCAGCGTTTGGTAGAGGCGAAATAACACAAAATGAATTTTTTGATAGTTTAAAGAATGTTGGCGGACCGACACTGTTAGAAGTTGTTGATGGTTTCGATGCTACTACACGTTCACTATTGTTACAACAAGAAGGCTTTAGTGAACTGCTAGGTAGTGTTCATGAAATGCGCAAGTTTGTTGATATGGAGTTTGACCCTGCAGAAGCTGCTAAAGAACAAGCTAAAAGAAACAGAATAAACGACGGACTTAGTACATTCCAAGACAGCTTAATGAAAGTACGTCAAGAATTTGTTGATTTATTTGTAGAATCAGGTATGGCAGCTAAGTTATCTGAGTTACTTGTTACATTCTCAGAGCAATTATTAAGCTCAACACAGTACTTTGCAGATATGCTTACAAAGTTTTCAGAAGATCCTTTCGGTGCTATATTTGAAATGTTAGGTGATGGCCTTGGTAAAGTATGGGAAAACAAAGGTTTAGTTGGAGGCATAGTAGCCGGAATAGGTGCATTATTTG
>Ga0209716_1001037_pt1 | contig 22564 bp, 21 predicted proteins | sample COGITO_mtgs_1205_FD_184811 | JGI IMG/M metagenome (GOLD analysis project Ga0209716, IMG submission 184811) | Pelagic marine microbial communities from North Sea - COGITO_mtgs_120531 (SPAdes) (version 2) | ecosystem: Environmental > Aquatic > Marine > Epipelagic ...
TGTTTCCACAAGATGAAACTATTTTTTCGTTATATCGTTTATTAACCTATGGGCAACAGCGTATGGTAGAAGCCGAAAATATCAGTAAACAAGCTACAGCAGAATACAATAATAAAGAATATGGTAAAGCAGCAGCTTTATTTCAGCAAGCCTTTGATAAGGATCCATTGCAGCATACTTATTCTCTCAATGCCGGATTAGGCTATTTTGAAGCAAAACAATATGATAAAGCAATCAAATTCTTTGATTTGGCTTTAACATCTAAAAAAGAAAGCACTAAAGAAAAGGCCTTGCGTTATAAAGGTCTTTCCCTGTATTCATTAGGACGAAGTCCGGAAGCTTGTGCGGTATTTTTAGTTTTAAGGAATAAATATCCCAAGCGTATGTATCAGCAGGAATTGCAAAAGTACTGCATTACAAAAAATTAGCAAGGGATATGAAAGTAGAAAACATCTGCTGTATAGGAGCAGGTTATGTTGGTGGGCCTACCATGGCAGTAATCGCGCAGCAATGTCCAGATCTTATGGTCTATGTTGTCGATCAAAACCCAGAACGCATAAATGCCTGGAATAACGATGATCTTTCGCAACTGCCCATCTACGAACCGGGTTTAAGTGATGTTATCGCTGCTACCCGTAATAAAAACCTTTTTTTTTCGACAAATATTGATCAGGCTATTCAAAAAGCTAAAATGATTTTTATGGCCGTTAATACGCCTACAAAAACAGAAGGTGAAGGAAAAGGAATGGCTGCAGATTTAACCCATATAGAAAATTGCGCCCGAAGGATTGCCCAAGTTGCAAAGTCCAATAAAATTGTAGTAGAAAAATCAACTCTTCCTGTTAGGACAGCAGAAAAAATAAAAGATGTTCTTTCAGAAAATAAAACTGGAGTTTCTTTTGAGGTATTATCTAATCCAGAGTTTTTAGCCGAAGGAACCGCAATACAAGACCTTTTCAAGTCAGATCGTGTACTGGTAGGGGGTGATTCCACAGAATCTGGTAAAGCGGCCGTAGCGGCTCTAGTTTCGATATATGAGAATTGGATTCCACGGGAAAAAATATTGACGACTAATGTTTGGTCTTCAGAGTTATCTAAGCTGGCTTCAAATGCCATGCTTGCCCAGCGTATTTCTTCCATCAATAGTTTATCTGCTTTATGTGAAAAAACCGGGGCTTCTATTCAAGAAGTATCAAGGGCTGTTGGTTTAGATCATCGTATAGGGGACAAGTTTTTGAATGCTTCTGTTGGTTTTGGCGGTAGCTGTTTTCAAAAGGATATTTTGAACTTGGTTTATCTCTGTCAAACTTATGGCTTAAATGAAGTAGCAGAATTTTGGCATCAAGTCATTAAAATGAATGACTATCAAAAAAATCGTTTTGCGACATTAATCGAGGATCATTTAAAGAATTCTGGCCAAAAAGGGAATATAGCTCTTTTAGGTTGGGCCTTTAAAAAGAACACTAATGATAGTAGAGAGTCGGCTGCGATCTATGTAGCCGCACAATTACTAGAAAAAGGATATTCCTTATCGGTTTATGATCCAATGGTAAAAGCAGAACGGATTAATTTAGATTTAAGCATTTTATTTGAGGCGCAGAATAAAAGTGAAGAACAAGTAAATAAATTACTTGCAAATATAACTATTTATAGCAACTTAAATGCAGCATTATCGCAAGCAGATATCGTTGCTATTCTGACAGAATGGGACGAATTTAAAGCTTTTGAGTGGCAAAATTACCTTGAGAATGCACCAAATAGTTTTCGCGTATTTGACGGTAGAAACCTTTTAAACAAAGCGATAAGCCCAAAAATTTACAGCATAGGTAATTAAATTTATCAAAAAAAGTAAAAAAAGTACTCGACTTTAAATTTAATTAAGTACTTTTAACACTAGATAAAATTAATTAATAGTGCTTAATCAACTCATTACCTCTAAAACTCGGTTGCGTCTGTTGATAAAATTCTTTATTAGTCAGGCCAACCGGGGGTATTTGAATGGATTAGCGAATGAGTTTAATGAATCAACTAACTCGATTCGAAAAGAACTCAATCACCTCTCTAAAGCCGGTTACTTAGAAAAGTATAAAGACAATAACAAGGTTGGCTATAAAGCCAATGTTAATCACCCCATGTTTGATATCCTGCAACAAGTAGTTTTTAAGCATTTAGGATTAGAAGATATTGTAGAGCATGTTCTTGCTCAAATGGGGTCAGTACAGCAAATCCATTTGATAGGTGATTATGCTAAAGGGCTTGATACCCGGCTAATTGAAGTCCTTTTAATAGGAGATCAACTAAATACAGATTACATTTCCAACTTAGAAGAAAAAATTGAAAAATTAATTGAGCGAAAAGTTCAGTTTATTATTAGTAATCGAAAATCACCAGGACAGCAATCCATATTGTTGTTCGAACGTTAAGATATAATATGTTACAAAATAGCACAATACTTATTACAGGAGGAACAGGATCATTCGGAAAGAAATTTGTTCGTATGACTTTAGATCGATATAATCCCAAGGCAATCATTATTTATTCTAGAGATGAAATGAAGCAGTGGGATATGGCAGAAAAGTATCGAGATGACTCCCGTATAAAATTCATCATAGGGGATGTGCGTGACCGCGACCGTTTATCTCGCTCTTTAGATGGGGTGGATTATGTGGTCCATGCAGCAGCGACAAAGATTGTTCCAACGGCAGAATATAATCCCTTTGAATGCGTTAAGACAAACATCAATGGCGCGATGAATGTGATTGATGCTTGCACCGATAAAAAGATTAAAAAAGCGGTAGCCCTCTCAACCGATAAAGCGAGTAACCCCATCAACTTATATGGAGCGACAAAACTAGCCTCAGATAAATTATTTGTAGCAGGAAGTTCTCATTTGAGTTTAGACAAAACACAATTTTCTGTAGTGCGATATGGGAATGTGATGGGATCTAGAGGCTCAGTAATTCCTTTCTTTTTACAAAAGAAAAGTGAAGGAGTTTTACCCATAACAGATGATCGTATGACGCGATTCATGATTTCTTTAGAGGAAGGGGTAAAGCTTGTTTGGCATGCATTTGAAGATATGTTAGGAGGTGAAATTTATGTAAAAAAGATTCCTTCTATGACCATTACTGATATTGCTAAAGCCGTTGCCCCAGAGGCAGAGCAAAAAATCATTGGCATTCGCCCAGGGGAAAAATTACACGAGCAAATGATTGGAGTAGAAGATGCCCCACATACTTTTGAGTATGACGAGCATTTTAAAATTTTACCCGCTATCCACAATTGGTCAAAAGATCCCAATAGAATTAAAGACGGAAAAGCCGTACCAGAAAACTTCTTATACAGCTCTGATAATAATAAAGAGTGGATGAACGCAGATCAATTAGCGGTTTGGATCGAAGAGAATAAAGGTAAGATAGGATTGATTTAAGATGAAGACAATCGTATTCACTGGAGGTTCGAGCTTACTAGCGCAAAGCTGGACGAAGTATGATCTACCTGATTACAATTATATTCTTGCCCTTAATCAAAGAAAGCTTGAGGATAGTAAGCATAAAACAATTTTCCTTGACTACAAGAATGTAGCTCATATCGCAGAGCAGCTAAGGCTTATAAAAGCAGATGTTGTGGTCAACTGTATTGGTTTAACCAGTGTAGAAGACTGTGAAGACAAGCCTGCTTTAGCGATAGAGACCAATGTTGAAATCGCCAGTAATATTGCTAGTGCATGTCATCAAACGGGTGTAAAAATGGTGCACATTTCTACCGATCATCTCTTTGATGGGACTAAAGCATTTAGTAATGAGGAAACTCAACTTTCTCCATTAAATGTCTATGGAAAAACAAAAGGAGAGGGAGAAAAAGCTATTCTTTCGAATAATCCCGATTCGCTTATTATTCGCACAAATTTCTTTGGATGGGGACCAGCCTATAAAGCCTCATTTTCAGACAAAATTTTAAAAAGCTTAGAAGGAGAAACGACAGCAAATTTATTTAATGACGTATTCTACACCCCTATTTCGGTGAAAACACTAAGTGAAAATATTCATCAATTAATTGACAAAGCCGCTAAAGGGGTCTTTAATGTTTGTTCAAATGAACGCATTACCAAATATCAATTTGGTTTATTAATCGCAGCGACCTTTGGATATCCTGCTGAAATTATCCAGCCCACTAGTATAACCGAAGTTGCTAACTTGACACTTCGGCCTAAGGACATGAGTTTGAGTAACCACAAGCTATGTGCTTTTTTGGGAACTTCGATCCCATCTATAGAAGAACAAATTAAGGCCTTAAAGCTAGAAGGAGAAGCACGAAAAGAACGCCTCGTGATTCCATATGGACGACAAGACGTTTCTGAAAAAGACATACAAACAGTCGTAGATGTTTTGCGGTCAGATTATATTACGCAAGGTCCAGCAATTTATAAGTTTGAACGCAAAGTAGCCGATTACTGTGGGACTAATTATGCTTATGCTTGTAATAGTGCAACCAGTGCTTTACACATCGCATGTTTAGCATTAGGGGTAGGGAAAGACGATCTAGTATGGACAAGCCCTATTTCTTTTGTGGCTTCTTCTAACTGTGCGTTATATTGTAATGCAGAAGTTGATTTTGTAGATATAGATTCAAGTAGCTATAATATGTCTCCTGCTGCATTAGAACAGAAGCTTATTCAGGCTAAAGCCAAAGGAAGATTACCGAAGGTTGTTATTCCCGTACATCTATCTGGACAAAGTTGTGAGATGGATAAAATCCATGCTCTCTCAAAACAATATGGCTTTAAAATTATTGAAGATGCCTCTCATGCCATAGGCGCAACTTATAAGGGTAAACCGGTTGGGAATTGCAACTATAGCGACATAGCAGTGTTTAGTTTTCATCCGGTAAAAATCATTACGACTTGTGAAGGCGGAATGTGTTTAACTAATGATGCGACACTTTCAAACTTGATCGGGCGTTATCGAAGTCACGGGATAACGCGACAGGCAACAGAAATGAGTAAAGCCCCAGATGGGCCATGGTACTATGAGCAATTAAATTTAGGACTAAACTATCGCATGAACGATGTGCAAGCAGCGTTAGGTTTAAGTCAAATGGACCGCTTAGATGAGTTTATCGAAAAACGCAGAACAATCGCAAAGCGTTATGATGAATTACTGAAGGATTCCATTGTAGAAACACCGCAACAACACCCTGACACCAATTCTTCTTGGCATTTATATATCATTCGCTTAAAGAAGAATAAAAACATTAATCATCGACAGTTATTTGAACAATTTCGTGCTGCGGGTATATTAGTTAACATTCATTATATCCCGATATATCGACAGCCTTATTATCAAAATCTAGGGTTTACAAATCAAGGTTTTGAAGAAGCAGAGAAATACTATGAAGAAGCGATTAGTATTCCTATTTTTCCAGGATTAACAAGTGAAGAACAAAATAAAGTTGTCTCGCTTATCGAACAACCCATCGGATTTCAAAATTTATTTTAATGTCAATAGCCCTTCATCATTTTTCAGATCTAGCTGTTTTAGAAACAGATCGCTTGACTATGAAACCACTTAATAAGTATTTCTTATCACAAGATTATGTTGACTGGATGAACGATGATGAAGTTAATCGTTATCTGGAATCTGGAGGGGATTACACCCTTGAAAAATTAAATGATTACCTTGAAGAAGTAGAACGTCATCCTAAATACTTTTGGGCAATTATCCTTAAAGAAACAAATAAACATATTGGCAATATTAAGATCGATCCTATTGATTTAAATCATCTTTTTGGGGAATACGGTATTATGATTGGGGATCGTTCTGTATGGGGAAAAGGAATTGCAAAAGAAGCCTCAGAAACAATTATAGACTTTTGTTTCAACACGCTAAATTTAAAAAAGATTAATCTTGGAGTTAGAAAAAATAATTCAAGTGCAATTCGCTTATATGAGAAATTAGGATTTACTATTGAAAATCAATCGAAACCCAATGGAAGCATTAAAGAATACTATAGAATGTTTCTTATAAGTCCCATATTTGTATGAAAATAGCTTTAGGAACTGTTCAATGGGGATTAGATTATGGGATTTCAAACACTAATGGGATTCCAAATGATAAAGCGTTGACCAATATCTTGTCCTTGGCACTAGACAACAACATAAACCTTCTAGATACTGCAATACAATATGGGAATGCAGAAAAAAGAATAGGTCAATTGGCCACGGCTGAAAATAAAATAATCACTAAAATTGGCTCTTTTTCAGACTCAAATAGCCTAGAGAATCAGCTAGAAAATTCGTTTAAAAATTTAAAAAGAGCGGATATATACGGTTGTTTGTTTCACAACAGCAATGAGCTATTAGAAAACAAACAATACTGGGCCGAGCTTTTGAATTATAAAAAAACAGGGAAAATTAAAAAAATAGGGTATTCCTTATATGACCCTGAAGTTTTAGCCGCTTTATTAAAAGAGGGTTTCCTTCCTGATATCGTTCAAATCCCATATAGTATTTTAGACAGAAAATTTGAACCTTATTTTGAATTGCTCAAAGAGAAGGGTGTTGAAATACATGTTCGTTCTGTTTTTTTACAGGGTTTATACTTTAAAAATCCAAATCAACTTTCTAAAAAGCTTTCAATATTGAAATCAGTCCTAAATGAAATACAAAATATTTGTAAAAAAAATGAACTAGACATATCACAATTTTGTTTAGATTTTATTCGTCAAAATGACAATATTGATTATGCTATCATAGGCATTGAAAGTGAAACCCAGCTTAAAGAAATTAGTCAAGTAAATAACTGTGAACTAAATTGGTATAGTATTCTTAAATCGTTAAATAAATTTGTCGTCGAAAAAGAACTTTTAAATCCTTCAAATTGGTAAAAAAATTAGACATATTATTGATTACAAGGGGTATTCTAGCATTATCTGTTATTTTGTGGCATGTAGAAGGATATAAAGAAAACATTTGGTCATTATTTAACTTCCCAGGAAGAACAGCAGTAATTTTATTTTTCGGAATGTCAGGCTTTGTCATTTCATATGGATTTATTTTTGAAAAATACTCTTTCAAAGAAACAGATCTCAAGATGTTTTTTAGTCGAAGATTATTAAGGATTATGCCACTATTTATGTTAATTTCCTTAATTACACTTTTATATCAATATTTCTTTAACGGGGAATTGGTTTTATCATTAAGCCATGTTTTGCCTGAAATCTTTATGATACAATTCAATCATAGTTACAAACTAAATTCAGTTTTTTGGACACTAGGGATTGAAATGCAATTTTATATAACTGTACCCTTTATGATTTATTTTATAAATCAATACATTAATAATTTACGAGGACAATTATTTTTTTATTTTTTACTTTATGGTGTATATCTAATACAAGCATACTTTTATGGTCCTGATATTAGAAACTTATTAGGCAATTTTATTCATTTTTATTCTGGAATCCTTTCTTGCTGGTATATCAAAAAAAACGGTGTACCTAAAATTTCAAACCTTTATATTGGATTAATAATTACAATTATATTTATTCTATCAAATTATTTATATCATAACTCAAGTATTGGTTATTTCACCATAGGTTATTTCATGATTAATCTTAGTGTTCCAGCTATTATTATTTTACAATATAATTTAAGTAAATCTCAATTTAATGACAGATTTAACTTAATATCTTATTTTATGACATTCGGAACTATTTCTTATGGAATATATGCATGGCACCCTTTAATTATCGAGTTATTAAAACAGCATTATACCCCAAACTTAATTTTGATTTTAATTTTATCAATTACAGTAGCTTATATTTCATATTATTTATTTGAAAAACCTATTTTATCCTATGTTAAAAAGAAAAAATAATTTTAAAATTATTGCAGAAATTGCACAAGGTTTTGAAGGAAATTTTGAACAATCTAAACTATTGATTAAAGCCGCAGCAAAAGCTGGAGCTGATGCGGTAAAATTTCAACTTGTTTATGCAGATGAATTAGCCACAGCAGACTATCAATATTATACCCTTTTCAAAGAGTTGGAAATGGAAGAGTCGCAATGGAAATCCTTAAAAGATTATGCTTCTTCATTAGGGACTCAGTTAATTGTTGATGTTTTTGGTGAAAAAAGTCTAGCAGCAGCAGAAAATATTGGTATTGATACGATTAAAGTTCACGGTACTGATGTAACCAATCTAGGACTTTTAGAAGCCATTACTAGCTCTTCTATTGAGAATGTAATTTTAGGAGTCGGAGGAGCATATTGGTGCGAAATCAAAAAAGCACTCGAAGTATTAAAAAATAAAAATTTAGTTTTATTATGTGGATTTCAAGGTTATCCCACTAAAACAGAAGATAATCACATAGGTAGAATGAATGTCATTAAAGAGAAGGCAAACGCTATTCACACTAGTTTTCAAATGGGATTTGCAGATCATCCAGGAGAAGAACAATTTGCTTCAACAATCTGTCTAGTTGCACTTGGTGCAGGAGCAGAGGTTATAGAAAAGCATCTTACCTTAGGTAAAGTTATGGAAATGGAAGATTTTGAATCTGCCCTTAATCCAGACGAATTTCAAGCATTTGTTACTCAATTAAAAACGGGAAATAATGCTCTAGGTAATTTCATTGAAGAGGAAGATTTTGGGATGAGTGAGGCTGAAAAAAGATATAGAAAGAATGTTCGTAGAGATGTTGTCGCACAAAAAGAAATCTCACAAGGAGAAACATTAAATGCCCAAAATGTAACACTAAAAAGAACGGCTAAGAAAGATACCATTAAACGGTTAGAATTGGTTTTAGGCAAAACAGTAAAAAACACCATTCAAAAGAATCAACCCATATTAACTAAAGACATCAAGTAGCGATGAAAAGAAAATTAGTTGCCGCATTGGCTTGTAGAAATCAAGGGTCACGTTTATATGGAAAACCCCTTCAAAACTTAGATATTGAAAAAGGTGTCCGTATTATTGATAACATCATCGATGGGCTAAATTCGTTAGATTGTATTGACTCAATTGTATTAGGAATATCTGAAGGAGAAGACAATGAAGTCTTTAAAACTGTCGCTAAACAAAAAGGGATTGAATATATCGTTGGGGACCAAATAGATGTTTTACATCGATTGATTAAATGTGCTGATAAAGCTGATGGTACGGATGTTTTTAGGGTAACAAGTGAATCTCCATTTTTGCACCACAAAGCTGTTGATCAACTATGGGAACAGCATTGCTCACAAAATAACGATGCTACCTTTTATGACGACATAATAGATGGCTGTGGTTTTGAATTCATTCGATTATCTGCCCTTCAAAAATCACATCTAAATGGAGAGGAAAAACATCGATCTGAATTATGTACTTTATATATTAGAGAACATTTGGATGAATTTAAAGTTCAAAAGATTAAAGCGCCAGATCATCTTAATCGAAAAGATTTACGTTTAACAGTAGATAATCCAGAAGACTTAGTTATCTGTCGAAAAATTTATAATGAGTTTAAAAATCAGGCTCCTCAAATTAATTTGGAAGACATTATTACATATTTAGATCAACATCCTGATTTAAAAGACCTTACTTATCCATTAACAATTGAGGGCTATAATACCATGTACATATAATTTATGAAAAGGGACCAATCAAATCAATATAGAAAAACAATCCATCAATTAATTCCAGGGGGCGCACATACTTACTCAAAAGGAGATGATCAATTTCCAGAGAACGCACCTGCCGCAATTTCTCATGGTAAAGGCGCCTATGTTTGGGATGTTGATGGGAATAAGTTTTTAGATTGTTCAATGGGATTAACTAGTGTAAGTCTGGGTCATGCTTATACACCAGTTCTCGATGCAATCAAAGAAGAATTAGACAAAGGCGTGAATTTTCAGCGCCCCTCTTATATTGAAAAAGAAATGGCAGAAACATTTCTTTCCCTGATTCCTCAACATGATCGCATTAAATTTTCAAAAAATGGTTCAACGGCAACAACTGCTGCTGTTAAATTGGCGCGTGCCCATACAGGAAGAAAATTAGTTGCTTTTCCAGCAGATCATCCTTTTTATAGTTATGACGATTGGTTTATCGGAAAAACTGATTGTAATAAAGGTGTTCCAGAAGAAATTAGTGACTTAACGGTGACTTTTCAGTCCTGTAACATCGACTCATTGAAAGCATTATTTGATCAATACCCTAATCAAATTGCGGCAGTAATTACTGAACCCGAAAAGCCACATTGTTCCAATTGTTCTTGTTCAATATCTTCTCAAGAGTACCTTCATCAAGCCATTGAAGTAACACAAAAAAATGGAGCAGTTTTTATTTTAGATGAAATGGTTTCTGGATTTAAGGTTGATTTTCCTGGAGCAATTTCAAAATATGGTCTTACACCAGATTTAGCCACCTGGGGAAAAGGCATTGCCAATGGGTTTTCTTTTTGTGCCCTTACGGGTAAAAAAGACATCATGGATTTGGGGGGAATTTTAGCAGAAGGAGAAGAAAAAGTCTTTTTAATTTCTTCGACGCATGGAGGAGAAACAAATGCCATTAGAGCAGGAATTAAAACCATTGAAGAATTCAAAAGTAAAAATGTTATTGGACATATTCATACGACAGGAAATGAATTGATTCAGAAGGTAAAAGCATTAATCGCAGCAAATCAAGTAGAAGCTTTTATTGATGTGATGCCATGCCCATGGATGGTTGTATTTATTTTTAAAAATAAAGAAGGAAATATCTGTAATGGACATAGAACTTATTTCATGCAAAAAATGATAGAAAATAATGTTTTATTTCAAGGAATATTTATTCCCTGTCTAAGTCACGAAATTAAAGAGATAGATGAGTTCATGGCTGCATTTGAATTGTCATTACTAGATTATTCTGTTATATTATATGATGGATATGAAAACACACTTAAAGGAAAACAAACAAAAGCTGTTTTTAGAAAATACAATTAATGGACATCAGAGCATTTTTAAAAAATAATATTCTTCTAAATCGTACTATTGTATCTAGAGATAGTACTTCATTTGTATTGAATCTAAGTAAAGAATATAATTGTTCTATTTTTGAATATGAGTCAGGACAAGAATATGCCACTTGGCCTATCCCTCTTGAATGGAATTTAAAAAAAGCGATTTTAAAGAGAGAAGGTAAAACAATTGCCAGTTATGATCATTCTCCTTTATTTGTAGCCCCTTATTCAAACTCTTTTTCAGGTATAATTTCAAAAGAAGAACTTGTTAAACATACAATGGTTAACTCTAATTCCCCCAATTGTTATGGATACGAGTTTAGACTTGCCTATGATTATCGAAGACGATTAAATGAATGGAGAATAACATTACCTAAAACACTACTTGAGTCACTTCCCTCTGGCGATTACTATGTTGATATTGATGTAGAAACCAAGCGAGGATCACTTAAAATTGCTGAAAATAAAGTAAAAGGGACTCAAAAAGAATGTTTTGCTTTTTTATCCCATTATTGTCATCCTGCTCAAATCAACGACGGTATTGTTGGTACAGTAATTATGTTTGAAGTAATTGATAGAATTAAAAAAAAATATAGCCAAACCAAATATAGTTACCTTGCACTAGCAATGCCAGAAACAATTGGGAGTAGCGTTTATATTACTGATAATAAAGATAAAATTGATGATTTTATAGGAGCAGTCTTTTGCGAAATGGGAGGAGCAAATAGCCCATTTCAAATGGTTTTCTCAAGAAGAGGTAATACTTATATTGATAGGATTTTTGAATATTTAGTGGACCATTATCAAAAGGGAGAGGCAAGAAAAGTTCCTTTTAGAAAGGGATGGGGAAATGATGAACTTGTTTTTGACTCACCTGGCGTTGGAATACCTTCAGTGTCAATTGATAGATATCCTTTTGAACATTATCATACAAATCTTGACAATCTTGATCACTTTAATGAAGATAAGGCAGAAGAAACAATAGCTTTACTTTTAGATGCAGTTCAAATTTTAGAAGATGATTATATCCCTAAACCTACATATAATGTTCCCATTTACCTTACAAGATTTGATTTATATGCTGACTGGACATACAATAGAGCACAATACGATCAAAATATTATTTTATTAGACGCTATGTGGGAAGAAATTAGTGTATTTGATATTTCTATTAAATATGGAATAGAATATAACTATGTAAAATCATTTTATAAAAAACTATTTAGTACTGAACTAATTGAAAAAAAACCGATTAGTTCATGCTATTCAAAACAAACAATAATATGAATTTTTTATATACTGCAGGAACAGCCAGAGGTGGAACAAATTATAGGACATTAATCTTGAATAATCATTCTAAGATTTCAATGTCAATAGATCCGCTAATTCCCTTATTTCATTACTATAAGAAATCACTGCTATCTTACAATGGTAGAGGAGAACTATTAACAAATAACTATACAAACGTTATCGATGATTATTTTTTTGACCATAGTAGGATTGAAGTGATGAAGGCGATTCAAGAGTCAAATCCAGATGTACCTTTTGATATGAGTGGATGGAGCGAGTTAAAGATAAAAATGAAAGGGAGAATGTCTTTAGCGTCTGCTAATTTAATTCCTTATTTAGACGAAATACCAGCACCAACCTTTAAAGAAGTATTTCAGAATGTAATTAATATTATTGAGAGGATATCAACAAAAGAAAATCTTGAGTGGGTAGGGTTTAATGATAACTGGACAATAGAATTTTTCCCATTAATCGCTCAACTTTTTCCTAAAGCAAAATTCATGATTCATCTGCGTGATCCTCGTGCTGTAGTTTGCTCCTCTGAATTTGCAGAACCAGATCCAAATAAAAGACCGACTATACTTTCGTTTGCTAGGCATTTAAGGAAATATTACGCTTTTGTAGAATACTTCAAGACAATTTCATCTTTAAAAGGCCGTCTACTAGTGACTTATTATGAGTCTTTTATAGATTTTCCAGAACAAGAAACTAAAAAAGCTCTTCACTTTTTAGGGCTTGATTATGAGCCTCAAACGATAAATATTAATTTATTTAGAAAAGCGACGGGTGAAGTTTGGCCATCTTCTCCTGAAGTATATAAATCTTCGATAAATATATGGGAAACACAAATGCCTAGTGAAATGGCAGAGCTTGTAGAATTTATTTGTTCCCCTGATATGCAAATCCATGGATATACCCCGAAATATTATAACGAATTAGAAGGACTTTCTGATAATGCATATAAATATGCCTTAGATAATTTCAATAATTGTTTAGGTTGGAGGACAGACTTTGGAGAGTTTTCAAAAACATTAGGTTGTGAGTTTAATCGAAAACGGTTATTGATGCTAAATAATTTGAAAACTCCTCAAATTGAAGAAAATTTTCTTTTCAAAACATATTATAACAAACTAAAAAATCTAAAAGATGAGTAAAACAGGCACTTCAAAAGATGTATTAAATTATTATGAAAATAATTGGGAAAAAATTGCCTATTGCTATGATTTAGACAGCGAGGGGATTCCGATAGATCCAGCATGGTATAGAAGAAGACTGTACAATGAATTTTTAGATAAACATAAACCTAAATCTGTATTAGATATTGGATGTGGAGGAGGTTGGACTGTTCTAGATGCTCTTCAAAAGGGGATAGATGCTATTGGAGTTGAACCAGTAAAGTCATTGAAAAACTTTGCCGTAGAATTATTAAATAAGGAAGGTTTTGATGGTAATAAAGTCAAATTAGATGATTTGCTTTATATTGAAAAATTAGAAGATAATTCTCAAGATTGTGTTGCTCTTCTTAGTGTTATTCCACACGTTCCTATTGAAAAATTAGAATATATCCATAATCAAATTAATAGAATTCTTAAACCAGGGGGCAAACTCGTAGTTGCTTATCGAAATGAATTATTTGATTTCTTTACATTTAACAGTATCACACTCGATTTTTATAAAAATGATTTATGGGGAGGGCTTAATGAATTAAACGAATTGAGTAATGATAATAAGGTACTAGAATCTTTAAAAGGATTGGTCACAAATCCTGATATTCCTGGAAAATTTCACACTAATGTTGAGGATAAATCATTTGGTAATTTAAAAAGATTTAAAACCAATCCATTAACGATAAAAGAGTACTTATCTACTTATGATTTTAAATGGTTAGAATCTCATTTTTATCATTTTCATGCTGCTCCACCTCTTATTTTAAGTAGTGTAGAAAATTTAAAAAAGATTCATCATGAAATGGAATTAAACTATTCAAACAATTGGCGCGCACAATTTATGTGCCCTATGTACTTAGTTATTGCAAAAAAATAATTGCTATGAATTTTAAAATAAAAAAAAGACAAGAAGATTCATTTAATAAAAATTACTTTAAAGTTTACGAAAATGATGTAAAACGAGAGGCAATGTACCAAAGTGAGATTCAAAATATAATTGAATATCATTCACAAGGTAAAATTTTGGATGTGGGTTGTGGAATAGGAAAATTCTTATCTTTTTTTGATGAAAATAGATGGGATAAATATGGTGTAGAGGTTTCTCCTTATGCCATAGAAGAATCAAAAAAAAATAATATACAATTCAAGGAAGGTGATCAATATGATTATCCTAATAATTATTTTGATGTAATTGTTTTTAGGGGATCTTTGCAACTTATACCAGAACCATTTTCAATTATTCTTAAGTGTATAAAACTTCTAAAAAAAGGAGGTTTAATGGTTTTTTTATCTACCCCAAATTCAAACTCTCCTTATTATAGAAGATTTAAAACCCTGCCGATGTTAACCCTACATCATAATTATTTGATTCCTTCAGATATTTTAGTTTCAAATGCAATAACTAATTTTGGTTTAAAAGTTGACCAAATTCACTACCCTTATCTTTCTGGTCCATATGCTAAACCATTGAGAGATAGCTTTTATTATCTATTAAGTTATATAGGAATAAAAAAGAAATTCGCTTTTTTTAAAAGTATGATGGAGATCTATGCAATAAAATAACCAATGACAGGAAGTAATATTTATGGCTTAATGGAAACATTATGGCCTATTTGTAGAAGTATAACAGGTAATGGGGTTAGAAAAACCTTAAAAATCATCCAGCAGCATCTACCAGATCTCTCAATCGTTGAGGTTCCTACTGGAACAAAGTGTTACGATTGGGAAATACCAGAAGAATGGAATATTAATGACGCTTATATTTTAGATCCAAATGGTAACAAAATAGTTGATTTTAAGGTCTGTAATTTACACCTTGTCAATTACTCAGTTCCAGTAGATCTTGAATTAGATTTAGAGGATCTACAAAATCATTTACACTCTATAGAAGATCAACCAGATGCTATTCCTTACGTAACTTCTTATTACAAAAAAAATTGGGGATTTTGTTTAAGTCATAACCAAAGAAAAAATCTACCTAAAGGAAAATACAGAGTTGTTATTGATTCTACATTATCCGCAGGGAATTTGACTTATGGGGAATTGATCATTAATGGAAATACAAAGCAAGAAGTTTTTATATCTACTTATATATGCCATCCCTCTATGGCTAATAATGAACTATCGGGGCCTAGTTTAACTACTTTTCTTGCTAAATATATCCAAAGTATCAATACTAACTATACCTACAGGATTATTTTTATTCCTGAAACAATAGGTGCAATTTGTTATTTAAGTAGAAATCTTGAAACTTTACAATCAAATGTAATTGCTGGTTATAATATAAATTGTGTTGGGGATAATAAAAATTGGTCATTTTTATCTTCTAAGGAAGGAAATTTATATGTTGATCGATTAACTAGGAGAGTCCTTAAAAAGGAAGGGATTCAATATAAAGATTACTCTTTTTTGACTCGAGGCTCAGACGAAAGACAGTATTGTAGCCCCGGAATTGATCTACCAGTTTGCTCTGTTATGCGTTCTAAATATGATACATTTGTCGAATATCATACTTCTTTAGACAATCTTGAATTTGTATCTTCATTAGGGTTGCAAGGTTCTTATGAGCTTTATTGCAAACTCATCAATTCACTGGAAGAAGATATTTTACCACGGACTATAGTCAAGTGCGAACCAATGATGAGTAAAAGAGGTTTAAGACCTACAACAGGGAAAAGGGGTTCGGCATATTCTAGTAGGATTTTAATGAATTTTTTAATGTATGCAAACGGGCAAAATAATTTAGAAGAAATTGCACAATTGATTGAATGTGACATTGAAGAAGCAAAAGAAGTTTTATCGATTTTAAAATTACACAAGCTTGTTGAATTACCTTTTTAATGATTTATTCAGGAGACGTATATAGAGATTTTGAAAAATGGATTGATGATTTAAAAACTGAAATCATCAATAATATCAGTTTTCATAAATACTTTAGCCCAGAAGAGACGACTTCTCGGGCACTTCAGATTTTTACCGAACTTACTACTAATGATTACTCTTTAAGCCAAAGTAAAAACAACTTCCATTTAACTAAAAAATACGGTCCATTTATAATTAAAAGAGGATCAATAAGGCTAAGTCTTAAATCTCGTATTCTCTTTAACGGAATCTTTTTTTTAGAATCCGTATATTTTCTTCTACAAATTTTTAAAGGGATTTTTAATTTTAAAAAAAAGAAAAAGGGCAAGTATACTGTCTTAATTGAACCCCCTATAATAGATACAACAGACAATCTTAAAAAGTTTTTAAAGCAGACTAAAATATCAGCATTAAATAATACAGATTTTTTAATCATAAAAAAACGTAATTTACCACAAAATGATGCTTCTAAATTGATTTTTAAATCCTCTCCATGGAATTATATTATTGATTCAAATTTTAGTGCTTTGGACCGTTTTTTAATCGTCTTAAAGTTTATTTTTTTTACAATCTCATCTTTTTATTATTTAAATAGGTCTCCATTAAATATTTTATTTTATAAGGATTTATCAAACAGTTTTAGTATACACTTACTAAATCAAAGAAACCTACTACAAGATATTTTTATTACTAACTCATCATATTTAGTTCAACCCTTGTGGCTTAGGGGATTGAAAAATAAAAATTTTAAGAGCAATATGATATGGTATTCGCAAAATTTTATCCCAAAATTTTATAGAGGAGAAAGTGAACAAAGTTATTTGCCAGGAACAAATAAAATTAGAATTGATCACCACTTGGTATGGACTAAAAAATTTGGAGAGATGCTCAAGAAAAAAAATCCTTCTTGTGACTATACAGCAATAGGCTCAATTTTATTTTATCCTTTTGAGATAAAACCTAAAACAACTAGAGAATACATTGTGATTTTTGATGTTATCCCATTTAAGTTACAGGAAAAAATCTTTTTTGGTGCAACCTATAACTATTATAGCGATGAAACAATTAAAGCTTTTGTATTTGACATAGTTACAACGGTTGAAGAGATTAATAATGCCTATGACAAACAAGTTGAAGTAATTTTGAAAACAAAACGGCCAAAAAATAATTTCCACAGTGATAAGTACTTCCAGTTTATTGAAAAATTAAGATTAATACATCCTATATTCAAAATTGTAGACAGTCAATTAAATATTTACGGATTGATAAAAGAATCAAGTGCAGTTTTTTCTGTTCCTTTTACATCAACAGCTGAGGTAGGGTATGAGATGAAAATACCCAGCTTTTTTTATGACGCTTCAAATAAAATTAACACTAATAAAGAGACTCAACATATACCTATGTTATTCAACAAGGAAGAGTTAAAAGAAGTTATCTTAGAAAGTCTTAATCGCTCAAAAAAAATAAAAGAAATTTGTTGAAATGAATTTACTCTTTCTAAGTGATATGAAACATGACTATATGCTCTCTTTTCTATTAGAAAGGGGGAAAGTTGATTGGACAAACGAGAAACTTTCTTTAGAAAAAGTTGCCCAATATGATTGGATTATTTCCTATGGCTATCGCCATATAATTAATCAACAGATTATTGATGCTTCTAAAAACCCTATTATTAACCTTCATATTTCCTATTTACCTTTTAATCGTGGTGCACATCCTAACTATTGGAGTTTTAAAGAAAAAACACCAAAAGGAGTTTCCATACATTTTATAGATAAAGGTATAGATACTGGACCTGTATTAATACAAAAGGAATGTACGTTTAATAAAATGGATACCTTTATTACAAGTTATTCAAAATTAAAAAGCGAAATAGAAGAATTGTTTTATCAATTTTTTGATAAAATAATCAATAAAGAAATCACTCCAAAACCACAAATTAGTCAAGGAACATTTCATAAAAAAAGTGATCTCCCCGCAGGGATAGATTGGAATACAAACATAAATGATATATAAAATGACAGATTTAGAAATTATTGATGCAATTGAACAAGTAAGATCAAAGAATAATATTAATTGGATGAATATTCTTCGTTTAGCCTTTAAACATTCTCCATCAGAGGCAAGAAAAATTGTTGCTAAAATAAATGAAGACGATGGAAAGATTGGAGCACTATTGAAACAATTATCTGAAAATAAATGATTCAAGAGTTTGATTTTAAGAAACGAGATAAGGTTTTTGTTATTGCAGAACTTTCTGCAAACCATAATGGATCTCTTGATGTTGCAATCGAAACCATTCGAGCAGCAAAACGTTCAGGTGCAGATGCAATTAAATTGCAAACCTATACAGCAGACACCCTAACATTAGATTGTAAGAGAGAGGACTTTATTATCAATAGTGGTTCCATATGGGATGGTCAAAAATATTATTCTTTATACCAAGAAGCACACACCCCTTGGGAATGGCACAAAGGGTTATTTGAAGTAGCAAAAGAAGAAGGTTTAATTTGTTTTTCCTCTCCTTTTGATCCAAGCGCGGTTGATTTATTAGAAGAATTAAACAATCCCATTTATAAAATTGCCTCTTTTGAAATTACAGATATTCCTTTAATTAGATATGTTGCCAGTAAAGGGAAACCCATGATTTTGTCAACAGGAATAGCGACAACAGATGATATAGAACTAGCTTTAAAAACTTGTAAGGAAGCGGGGAATGATCAAATCACATTATTAAAATGTACTTCGAGTTATCCTGCCCCTATGAGAGAAGCCAACCTAGTAATGATTCGTGATTTAGCAGAACGTTATGGAGTTGCCACTGGCCTATCAGATCATACTTTGGGTATAACTGCTCCTGTAGTAGCAGTAACGCAAGGAGCTAAAGTGATTGAAAAGCACTTTATCCTTGATAAATCCATCGGGGGTCCAGATGCAAGCTTTTCACTTGACGAAAAGGAGTTTACTCAAATGGTGAAAGCGGTAAGAGAAGCAGAATTAGCGATTGGTAATGTTGATTATTCTCTTACTGAAAAGCAAATGCAGGGGCGAAATTTTTCCAGATCGCTTTATGTCGTTGCAAATGTAAAGAAGGGAGATTTTGTAAATAATGATAACGTGCGTTCTATACGTCCAGGATATGGTTTACACCCTAAACATCTGAAAACAGTATTAGGTAAAAGATTTAAGCGCGACATAGCGGCTGGTGAAAGATTAAGCGTAGAAATAATTGAATAAAAAGGGTGAAAAACTATAATCAGTTTAAGAATTTCTTGTGGTACTTAATTCCTTTCGGATTTAAGAATTTTCTTCCGCTTATAGCGCTTCCAATCTTTACAAGGTATATTTCAGTAGAAGAATTTGGGTTATATGCTTTAGTGATCTTTTATGGGACTTTTGGTGCGGGATTAGCGAACCTAGGTTTATCAAGTGTTTTTGAACGAAATTTTTTTGAAAAAACCCCCATTGAAAGAAAACATTTACTCTGGAATATTTTGTGTTTTGTTATTCTGTTTTTTCTATTAATAGCTTTAATAACACTTCAGTTCAATTCATTTATCGGGCAATCAATATTCAAAAATCCTAATCTTGAAAAGTTGTTATTATTAGGGCTTTTTTTTCAAACTTTTAAGTCTTTAAATCTTTATTTCTTAACCTATTTGAAGAATTATGAAAACGCACAGAAATTCACTTACCTGTCCATTTTAGAAAGTAGTTTATCTATTGGTATAGCAATGGGTTTAGTGGTGTATTTTTCAATGGGTTTGTATGGTTTTATTTTAGGACAGGCAATAGGAGTATTGATTACATTTATAATGACTTTTTTCCTCCTGTTTTTCCCTTTTAAAAACAAATTTGACATTCAATTAATTAAAGATCAATTAAATTTAAGTCTTCCTTTAACACCTCGAATATTCTTTGGTGTAATCAATTCTCAATTTGATCGATATATGTTAGGCATTTTGAGTTCTATGGGGGGAGTTGGACATTACGATATAGGTCAAAAAATTGCAAACACTTCCTTTACTTTTATGACTACAGTACAAAATATCTTTGCTCCACAGGTTTATAAAAGGTTGTTTTCTAAAGATATTGTTGTCCAGAAAAGTGTTGGAGCTTTTCTTACCCCATTTTTTTATCTTTGTATACTCTATTGTTTGACTTTAGCGCTTTTTTCTTCTGAGTTAATCTATATTTTGACTCCAAAAGAATTCCATAAAGCTGCTCCTATTGTTTCTATTCTTAGTATTCTATATGGGTTTTATTTTTTTGGTAAACAACCTCAATTACTTATCGCAAAAAAGACAGGATTAATTTCTATCCTATCTTTAGTGTCTATTTTTTTGAATATAGTATTTAATGTAATTTTTATTAAATATTATGGTGTTATTGGGGCAGCGTTTGCCACCCTTTTAGCAGGTTCAATTTCTACCGCGATATCTTTTTATTTTGGTCAAAAATATACGCCAATTCATTATGAAAAGTCTCTTTTTGTCATTTTGCTATATTTTGTAGCTGTTGTCCTCGCTCATTTATTTTTTGATTATCTAAGGTTTTCAAATTCATTCATAATAATGTTTAAAATTTTTGGTATGCTTTTTTATTTGATATTGGGACGCCTACTTAGTGTTATTAGTATTTCTAAGTTAAAGGTTCTTTTAATAAGTCTAAAGCAACCTTAAACAGAGAAATAATTTAATTAAACAAGTGTATTTCCTCGTCAACATATAGAAATAGTTTTACAAAGTTATTGAAGCGTTCCTTTAGCCATTTTGATCGTTTCAATCTTTGATCAAAACGGATTAACTTTTTTGTAAACTTTGGGCTAACGATATTCTTAATCTCAAGTTGTTCAAGTAAACTAAATATCAAATCTATTTTGTGATAAAGTAAGCAAATTGCGATGTATCGCTTTATTGTATCTATATCAGAAACATTTTGTGCGATAAACTCAGGTGTTTTAATGTAAAGCCCATCTCCCCATGCGGCTTGCCCTCTACTGGTATAAATGTCATTTCTCTCCCAACGACAAATGCGTAAAAAATCAATGAATTCAAAATTGAACTTTTTTAAATAATTTGTAACATCTGCATAAAGAGGTTGCTTCTCATAAATAGGTAAAAACTCTACTTCAATCTCTAATCCTAAACAAGTCTGTAATGTTTCATCGGCTCCTTTTATTGCATTTAATTCTCCCCCTTGGATGTCAAGTTTTATAAAATCAGTTACGCTTAAATCAAGATGGTCAATTGTTGTAGTTTTTAATTTTTCTTTTGAAACAACATCAAATCGATCTGAATCTGCAAAAAGATCAAGGTATTCTCTATTTGGGGGATAAACTGAAGATGTCATTGGCGCTTTACAAAGATGAATTTCTTTTATTTCATTTTTATTAGAAACAATTTTATCATTAAGCTGATAGCTTTTGCAATTATTTTTTTGAGCCAGTAATTTATTCCTTGATCGCTGATCGGGCTCAAAGCCATAATAGTTTAAGAATTTCTCTATTCTTTGCCAACGAGGCATTATCTGCCCAGCAGCGCCTACATCAATTAAACTAATTCCATCTTCAATCTCTAGTAAAGAAATTAAATCATTTAATCTTTTACAGTATCTTAAAGCCGATACTTTAACTAACTTCCGATATACTTTTTTAATCATCTAGTAATTTTAATGTAAATCAATATACCATTTTCTAGTATATTCGTTTAAATTATTACAATGAAAAAAATCATAAAATTGTTTCTTAAAAGTTTAGGCAAACTACTGCATGGATTCCTAAAACTGCCTATTCTCGTTTTTATTTCAGATGCTTTTGTAAGCGCTAAAATTAATCAGAGAAGTGCTATAAAATTAGCTGGGGAAACCTTGTATTTGGCTACGCCAAATTTTTTAAATCGCTACAGGCATAAAACTTTCTTTACTAAGGAGCCAGAGACCCTTCAATGGATGGATAGTTTTGCTCAAAATGCTGTATTTTATGATATTGGAGCTAATGTTGGTTTATATTCCATTTATGCGGCAAAGAAAAGAAACGCCCAGGTGTATAGTTTTGAGCCTTCTTTTTTTAATCTCGAGTTTTTAGCAAGAAATGTTTATATGAATAATTTAACAGAGAATATTTTTATTTTTCCGGTTGCATTAAATGATACAATAGCCATGAGTAATTTTAGACTCACCAGTACAGAGTGGGGCGGTGCTTTATCAACATTTGATAAAGATTTTGATGACAGTGGGAATAAAATTCAATCAGAGTTTATTTATA
>Ga0209716_1001044_pt1 | contig 22395 bp, 25 predicted proteins | sample COGITO_mtgs_1205_FD_184811 | JGI IMG/M metagenome (GOLD analysis project Ga0209716, IMG submission 184811) | Pelagic marine microbial communities from North Sea - COGITO_mtgs_120531 (SPAdes) (version 2) | ecosystem: Environmental > Aquatic > Marine > Epipelagic ...
ATAAGAAAATCTCATATACCTCAGATTCTACTTCTCTAACGTCATAAGTCCCATGAACAACACCATCGGGATAAATTATAGTGTAGGTACTATCTGAACGAAGAATTACTTCATATACCTCACAAGCGCGAATCCACCTAACTGCTGACACAAATGATACCACCTATAGTAGAACGTACTCTCATATGTGGTCCACTTTGACTAAATTTATAGTCTAACGTTATAACATTGATACGGTTTAGTATACGAGGTCTTGAGTCATTATTAGAAAAACATTCTAAATATAGTAGTGTACCAAGTAGTAGTAAACGACTGTTTTACGACAAGTGTAATTGGCTTATAAGCCACGTAATAAAAGAACAGCTAAGAAGTGAAAAAGGACTAGGACAGCTCGTTAACATTTCGTCCAAGACGCTTAAAAAACATCTTGGTAATAAGTACGGTGACGTTGTAAAAGTGTTAGTAGACCTAAAAATAGTTTATCAAAACGAAAGGTATGCAAGTGGTAAGTTCGCAATGTCTTACGCACTTAAAAAAGATCTTGACGAAACTGACTTAATAAGTGTATCCGTAACGAGTAAAGCATTTTCTAAAAAGCTAGAATCATTCGCACTTAGTAGCTTAAGTGACTTACAAAAAGATAAAGTTCTGGATAAAATAAACCGCAACACACTAAAGCTGTTTGTAACAGACAATCCGATATACTTTAGACTAGATTTTCCATCTAACTATAAAGAACTAAAGGCAGGGACCATAATGTGGAGAGATGATCACGTTCAAGATCGTCTAAATAGATACGAGGCTTACTTTAAAGCATTTGTAACACTTAATAGCTCCGATAGTGTTGAGGACTTATGTTTGCTCCCTATTTACTTCGAGCCACGTATTAATGCTTTAGGTCGAGCCTACCACCTAGCAGCGTCTATGCCAAGATTGATTAGAGCTATATGCGTTACTAAAACAAACGAACTTGTTTACGAGGTAGATATGGTGTCTGCACAACCTTCTTTACTTATGCTTGAATGGCTTAAGTCACTCGAGGACATAAACACGAAAGAAGCAAAAAAGTGTCTAGATTTAGTAATAGACGGAGGTATATACTCCTACATTAAGTCTCACTCTAAACAACTAAACAAAATGGACTATGGTCGTATGAAAAAGTCTATACTTACAACACTAAACGCAGAACACAAGGCCACAAAATTGCACAAAGAGCTAGTTATACTATTTCCGGACTTTATGGGATGGATTGATACTATCAAGAAACAAGGGGATTACAGAAAAGTGAGTCACTTAGGACAGTCTGCAGAAGCAAACATTTTTATTAACGTATTTAAAGACTTACCCGAGGATATGTTTTCGTTAATTATTCACGACTGTATTCTTACTACAGAACCTAAAACAAAGTTAGTTCAAGACAAACTAATAGCGATAACTAAAGAAATATATTGTGATGTACTATCAAAAAACGTTAATCTTGATAAACTATTTAAAATTAGTAAGGTCTCTGTAGTTCGTTGGGAGGACCCCAAATAAGACGTTAAACAACCATAAGTATTGCCAGTTGCCAAATAGTTGCCAAGAATTAGTAACTTTACAATAAGTTATTTGTTAAGTACTCTAAAAGAAAAAACCCCTCAATTACTTGAAGGGCTTTGTTTAATTAATGTAGTGTAGCGGTAACACTGGTGGAGAAGAGCGGATTCGAACCGCCGACCTCTTGACTGCCAGTCAAGCGCTCTAGCCAACTGAGCTACATCCCCTTTGCAAATCAAGACATTTCAATGTCTAATCAGGTCGCTAATTTAGTTGATTTTAGCCTATTTTTCCACAAATATTCCACTTTAAAAAAGAGAGTTAAAAGTTGAATTAATAATAAAACAACTAATAGCTTTTAATTTGAAAGCTATTTTAGTTATATTTACAGCAACCATAAACCAATACTTCAAAGTATTGTTGTTTAAACCGTTCTGAGAAGAACGGTTTTTTTTATTGTGTTAGGATGGACTAGTATTTTTATATTTGAGAATGTCCCTTACACAAAACTAAGGGATGTCCCTAGAACCAACCACTCTTGCGAACTTTTCATTTAATTATTCAAGCTGAAATTAAAAAACCTTTAAGAGGGTCAAAGTTAAAAGCCAAACATTTCTTTTCGGAACAGTTTATATTCTTCTTTAAAGTTGGATTTAACCGTTGAATGGTTTTGATTTTCAACTTGTAATTTCCATGCAGTTGTATTCTCTGAATAAGTAAAATCTACATTTTTTATTGTCCATAATTGTAATGCAAAAATGATATCATACAATTCAATGCCCCTGTCGGTTAAATAATAATTCTTGTTTTTATTATTATTATCGAGGTATTTAAAGTCAATTACTCCAATCTTACAGAGTTTCTTTAGACGATCTGCAAGAACACTTGTTGCTATACCCTCGCTAGATTCATTTAAAAAATGTGTAAACGTATGTCGTTTTCTAAATAAATCTCGAATTATAATTAAAATCCATTTATCTCCCAGATAGTCTAATGAAACTTTACAAGCACAACTAGGAGTTGGATTTTCGTATACAATTTTTTTAATGTTGTCCTCTATGTTCATACATCTCAAAAATACTATAAATTTTAGTATTGCTTTTACTATCAGCATATTAAAATGGATCATCCTAGGGTTTTCATTGAATATCAAACTAAATAATAAAAAAGGATTTTATGCGAGAAGGCTATGTGTCCCCTCAAAATCCAGAAAGAGATTTCTCAAATAATCAAAACATAATTCCTAACTTTCACTATTTACATTAAGTTTACAATTACCGAACAAACAGACTATAATGGGGAGCATCATTTCAGGATCAGGCAGTACCCTGCCAAAGCGCGTTATTAAAAACAATTATTTTTTACAAAATGATTTTTACACAAAAAATGGGGAGAAAAACCCCAAAGACCCCAAAGAGATCATCCAAAAATTAGAAGAGATTTCTGGGATTAGCGAACGTCGTTTTATTGGCGAAGACGAAGAGTCCATTGAACTTTTAGAAGACGCTTCGCGAAAGGCTATAGCAGACGCAGGCCTACAACCTAATGATCTAGAGGGCATCATCATTGCCCACAATACCGCAAATGTTCGGGCTAATTTAGGCAGCTGTTTTCACCCCGTGCCTAATGTCGCGGCCCTCTTAAAAAACTGCTTAGCAATCACCCATAAAGACTGCCCATCTTATGACATCCTCTTTGGTTGTCCTGGCTGGGTAGAAGGCTTTATTCAAGCCCATAGAATGATTCAATTAGGCGAGGCCAAACACGTTTTAGTTGCCGGAGTCGAAGTTGCTTCTCGCTTCCTCGATCCCCACGATGTAGATTCTATGCTAATGGCAGATGGGTGTGGCGCAACGGTTATCTCTGCAGATGATCTAACAGAAGGGGTCCTCTCTCACGCCACCTTTTCACATGCCCAAGACGATTTAGACAGTATTATCCTTGACAGCTCTCTAAACAAAGAAAAAGAAGGAAATCTCTTCTTTAAAATGCAAGGCAATAAGGTGTATAAATACGCCACCTCTCAACTCCCGCTCGTGATCAAAAAAGCCATGGATAAAATTGGTATGACCCCTAGCGAAGTCGATTACTTTTTCTTTCATCAAGCCAATGCAAAGATGCTCAAAGCCATTGCAGGCAACCTAATGAAGGCCTTTGAAATTACTGACGTGGAGTACGGCCATAAAATCCCTAGCAGCATTTCTTTCTTAGGGAATACCTCTGTTGCTACTATTCCCACCCTATTTGATTTAGTCAAAAAGAAAGAAATAGAAGGCTTCCCGCTCCAAAAAGGGCAAACCTATGTCTTTGCTTCAGTGGGGGCTGGAATGCACTGTAATGCTATTGTTTACCGCGCATAAAACACTTATGTAAGCTTCCTTTATGACCCTTAGTAGTTTATATAAGTGACCGATGTTTTTCTCTCTTGAAGAAATGTGTATATTTGGGTTCTTCCATGAAGAGGATAGATGACGAAAAACCACTAAAAAATTACTGTTATGGCCGATAAATACGTCGATATAGATACGCTTAAGTACATGCTCTACGATGTACACAACTTAGAAGATTTACTTACTCGTGAACGCTTTCAAGACCACGACAAAGAATCTTTAGATCTCTTTATTGATGCGTCAAAAAGCTTTGCAGACAAAGAGCTCTTCCCTTACATCCAAGAAATGGATGAGCAACCCGCTCACCATAAAGATGGAAAAGTTTTTGTCCACGACCAAGTAAAAACAATGATGGAAGAAGGGGGAGACCTAGGAGTAATTTCTGGGCCTTTTGACTATGAAGATGGCGGGATGCAAATTCCACTTTTGGCTCAAACAGCTTCTAATTATATTCTCGATGCTGCGAACAATCACCTTCCGGGATATGCTGGATTAACCCAGGGGGCGGCAGAATTGATCATTCATTTTGCCAGTCAAGCCTTAAAAGACACCTATGTCCCTAATATGCTTGCAGGAAAATGGGGAGGCACCATGTGTTTGACCGAACCACAAGCCGGAAGCTCTTTATCTGATATTGTCACAAAAGCTACTCCCACAGAAAACGGGCACTATCATATTAGTGGTCAAAAGATTTTTATCTCTGGCGGGGACAATCAATTCTCTGAAAACATTGTCCATCTCCTTTTAGCACGTATTGAAGGTGCCCAAAAAGGCACCAAAGGGATCTCGCTTTTTGTCGTTCCTAAAAACCGTCCAGACGGGAAAGGAGGACTTACCCCTAATGATGTCACCTCTGTCGCAGACTTTCAAAAAATGGGACAACGCGGTTACTGTACTACCCACCTTGGATTTGGCGACGCGGGAGACTGTCAAGGCTATTTAGTAGGAGAAGCAAACAAAGGCTTAAGTTATATGTTCTTGATGATGAATGCCGCGCGAATTGGCGTTGGACGTGGAGCATCGGCCATTGCCTCTGCAGCTTATCAAGCTTCTTTACAATACGCCAACGAGCGTCCACAAGGAAGAAAATTAACCAGTGATGGAAAAAAAGATGTTAACGAAAAACAAGCATTAATCGTCGAACACCCAGATGTGCGCAGAATGCTCTTATTGCAAAAAGCCGTTGTAGAAGGATCTATGAGTTTAGTGATGCTTGCGTCAAAATACTATGACCTAGAAAACACTGCTACTTCTCCAGAAGAGAAGAAAAAATACAACACCCTACTCGAAATGATTATCCCGGTGGTGAAAACCTATCCTTCAGAGGCAGGAAGTTATGCGGTCAACAACGGCCTTCAAATCTTGGGGGGTTACGGCTTTTGTTCAGACTTTATCTTGCAACAATATTACCGTGATATCCGTATCTCTGCCATTTATGAAGGAACCACAGGAATCCAATCTCAAGATTTATTAGGAAGAAAGTTAACCATGGGGAACGGCGAAGGAGCACAACTTCTTATGGCAGAAATAATGGAAACCATTCAAGCTGCCGGACAAATTGATGCTTTAAAAGGCTACGCCAAAGTGTTAGGCGATAAACTGCAATTAACCCAAAAAATTCTAGGATCACTCATGCCCTTTGCCATGAAAGGAGACTATGAACGTTTTCTAGCAGATGCCACCATATTTATGGAGTTCTTTAGCTTGATTATCATCGGCTGGACTTGGTTAGACATAGGGGTCAATGCAAAACAAGCCATGATCAATGGCAATGGAAATTACAGCGATGATTTCTATGAAAGTAAACTAGAAACCCTAGAGTATTTCTTTGCCTATGAGTTGCCAAAGACCACGAGTCATGCAGAAATTATCCTACATCCTTCAACGGTGACTATTAAAAAAGAAAAAGAGTATATCATTTAAAAAATTAGGGATGAATCAAAGCAGAAAGTGGATCGTAAAATGGTTTTTAGGCTTCCTGCTTTGGTTTGCTTTTGATCTCTTTATGGAGACGGTGGTGTTTGAAGCTCTGGGCTGGAATGGTACCACAAAAAATGATTGGTTTTTTATCCTTTGGTGGATCGGGGTCTTCCTTTGGTTGATTTATGGTATAAGAAGAATCTTTCGCTCTTAGCAAGAAAAAACCAGTCCTTTGGCTTTTGTGTACCTTTAGCTAAAACCCAATAATATGATGCGGTCCTTTTGCGTTTTATACCTCTTGCTCTTTGCAGGTTTATGGTCTAGTATTGCGCAAGGCCCCGACCTACTGATCCAGCAGTATGACCAAAACGCTTATGATTTAGAATACTATCGCAAATGGAATTTTGACGTTTTGGTGCAACCTCATTTATCTAAACCTTCTAATCGCGAAAGCAAGGCAAAATTACAAATGAATTTTGGCGCCAGAGTACATTATCGATCGGCCAAAACCTTTGGACTAACAAGCGGATTAGACTACCACAGTTTAAAATATCAATACGCCTATGAAAGTGACAATAGTGTGGATCAATTGCGTTTTTTACGCCTTCCCTTACTATTGAGTGTCTACCCAGTTAAACGACTGCGCTTATCTCTGGGCGGGAGTTATCAATTCCTTCTTTCGGCCACTGGGCAACCGCCTCCTGCAACAGAAGTCATTGCGTATCCCAGCCGTGCTTTTATCAATAGCATAGGGCTAATGGCGAGTGCTCAATACAGGGTCTATCGAAAGTTTTCGGCCTCTTTAGGCTTTCATTTTCAAAAAAGAAGTGACAATCCTTTGAATAGGGTTACCCAAAACTTTAAGGGCTTTTCCTTAGGCATCGCCTACACCATTCTCAACCCAAATCAATCTAAAAAATGATACAGATTCAACGCGCTCAAAACACCCACCTTAACGAACTCGCACAGTTGTTTGATGCTTACCGAGTATTTTATAGAAAAGAAAGCAATCTAGACGGTGCAAAATGCTTTTTAAGTGATCGTATGGACAAGAAAGAGTCCATTATTTTTGTAGCTCTACTTAAAAATGAAGTGGTGGGCTTTACCCAACTTTATCCGCTATTTTCTTCGACGAATATGACTCCTTTATGGCTTTTAAACGATTTGTATGTCGCAAAACAACACCGCGGAAACCAAATCAGTAAGGGTTTAATCAAAGCCGCACAAGAACACTGCAAAATCACTAAAGCGAATGGGATTAGTCTAGAAACTGAAAAAAACAATGTTCCTGGTAATGCCCTTTACCCTAAGATGGGTTTTGCACGAGACCAGGAACACAATTATTATTTTTGGGAGAATCCTATTGCTCCTTCATCGTAATTAGGATAACGCCGTTAGCCCCTTTTTCACCAAACTTTTTAGTTGCAGCTTCGTCTTTTAAAACATCAATGCGTTTAATTTGATCAGGAACAATCGATTCAAGGTCAAAGCCGGCCGCTTTTTCTTTTCCGTCGATAACAATTAACGGGGTTTTTTCACCCTCACCGTCTTTTGTTTTGATGACAAAAGTGTTCTTTTCTGCAGCATCTTTTTTATCGATCTTGATAAGTCGAATACTTTTTTCTCCTTTGGCTACGCCATGCATCATCGGGGCACAAACACTGTCTTTTTTAGTACATTCTTCTGGAGCCATCATACAACATGCCTTTATCATTTTATGTGGCAGGCTCTCTTTAGACTTCCATTGAAAGTTCATCTCTTTAGATAAACTATCCATATTGTCCATCTTGAAAATAAATACTTCTTTTTGTTTGAGACTATCTCCAACAATTTTATTGATAATGCTGTCGTCCATTTTAAAATGGAATACTTCTGGCTTTGGTGGAAAATCTTCTCCAAAAAACAAGATTTCTTGATCTCCATTAGGTAGTGGGATGTTTCGATCAGAGGGGAGCATCATGCGTTTTTTAGCGATAAGCTTTGGTTCAGCGTCTTTGCTTTTAGGCGTATCATAAACTTTAATGACAATACAAGAAGACATTAAGAAAGCGACAGATAGGGAGAAAATTATTTTTTTCATGCTAAAAATTAAATTTCGAACACAAAATACATTCTTTACCGCATTAATCAAAAAAACGACTTAAAGTTATGTTCATTAGATGATGGGATGTCTTGGATTGTAGGGCATTATCACGGGATCGATTCTTGTAAAGGAATAAAAATTTCCATCGATTATTTTGCAGCGCAAAGCCTACTTCTACTTCATAACGAAAGGGAACATTATCTGCGATAAAAAGCGCCTTGTCATTAAATAAACTCCCTGATAGCATATAATCGTGAAAGACATAACTGCTGTTTAGTCCAATATAAAAAGCGTCTCCATTACCTTTATTATAGAGGGTGTTTGCGCCTAAGCCAAAAACATTTCTATCTCCAATATTGAGTCCTATTCTATGCCCTAAATGCATGCGCTGTGTTCCTAGACTACTATAACTTTGACTGACATATTGCAGGTATTCCCCCCATTTTTTTTGGTAAAAATATTGTGCAAATACATTGATGTGAACCGCTTCTGGCACTTGATTTACCCAAGCATTTTCTGGGAGACCTAATACATTTGTATGATAGGTGTTTTGCATCCATCTAGCGATCGACCAGTCTCCTGTTACACCCACTTGAAGCCCTACCTCATATTGCTTGTTAGCACTTAACTCTTTTTGCTGACTAAATTTTAGATAGGTCCAACCACCATAGGGATAGTCGTATTCTTGTGGGTCGGTTGAAAAACGGTTTGAAGGGGTGTAAATCTCTTGCCCTAACTCAAAAAGCTTAAATTTTCTTAGGCTGTCGTTAGTTGTTTCAGAAAAGATTTCTTTTCCATATTGTAAAAAGATCCCGCTGGAGTAAAAATAGTCGGTGACAAAAAAGAGGTCGTTATCAACGTTTAAGTTAAAGTACTTGCTTTGCGCTAAAAGGGAGGTTGATCCATATAAAAAAACCACTAAAAGGAGTAGCCTCTTCAACTATTTTCGGTTTTTTAAGACTAAAAGAGGCGTCTTTGTATAAAAGTCTTTCTTGAGTAAAACATCACTTTCAATAAGCTTTGCAAAAAAGCCACGTTTACGAGCAAATACAGCCAATAGGTCAGGTTGAAAAGCTCTAAAATGCTCAAGTACTCCTTGATATACCGTACCATTTTCAGTCGAAGTCATTTCGTTTGATAACTCGACGATCTCATGGTCAATTTGTAAGTCTTTTCTTTCTCTTCCAGGTACTTTGACCAAAAGAAGATCAATTTTTGTGGCAAAATTTTGTTGGTAAAAATGGACAGGGGCAAGAGAGCGATCTCCCTTAATTTTACCTTTTTTAAAGGCAAATAATGCCTTCTTTGGCGAAGCAAAAGAAAAGCCTTCAGGAACGATTAATACAGGAATATCGGTTTTCTTGACTAATTTTCCTGCGGTAGGCCCTAAGAAAACCGCCTCGTTATCGGTATTAGGCATGGGACCAGAAAGGATGAGGTCTAGATTTACTTTTTCATCTAGAGAGGCAATCCCGCTTAAAACATCTCCTTCATAACGAACAATTTGAATATCAACCCCTTTATGTTCAATACGCTTAACCAATTCTTTGATTCTTTTTGTGTTGTTGTTTTCTACCGCCTGTTTTGCATTAAGCAAATGCGCATTGTGAAAACTAGGATGAAAAGAGTCCATTACATAAAGAGTCGAATGAATAGTAAGGGCTAATTCAATCGCATAGGATAAGGTGTTTTCTGCGTTTTCAGATACGCCTAAAGGAACTAAGATGTTTTTCATTAGATTTGAATGTATTAGACAAAGGTAAGCAGGATTAAAATATTCTTTTAAGAAGAGTTAAGAAATTCTTGCTTTAGAGAATCAATTGCAAAAAAATACGGAACTTGCGCAACGAAAACAAGTCGTTCATTTTATGTCATCAACTATTCGAATCACAAAAGAGTTTACGTTTGAAACTGGTCACGCTTTACATGGCTATGACGGCCTGTGTAAAAATGTACACGGTCACAGCTATAAACTTTCGGTTACAGTAAAAGGGACACCTATCGATGATCCTTCACATGTAAAAAACGGAATGGTGATTGATTTTAGCGACTTAAAAAAGATTGTGCGGGAAGAAATCGTATACCCTTTTGATCATGCTACAGTCCTAAACGTTACAACCCCACACAAAGATCTGGCCGACGAAATGGAAAAAAGGGGGCATAAAGTTTTACGGGTAAACTATCAGCCCACCAGTGAAATGATGGTGATTGACTTTGCCAAAAAGATTAAGACACGTTTACCGCAAAGCATTGCTTTAGTCGCGCTTAAATTACGCGAAACCGAAACGTCTTATGCAGAGTGGATTGCAGCAGAACAAGACTAAAAGCCCAGCTCGTCTAAATCGTCTTCTTTCTCTTCTAATGGATTAATGGCATTAGGGTCAATGGGTTGACAATCTAGCGGAATCCCCACAAATTCTGGCGCTTCAAAATCTTCTAAGGAAATGCCTAAATCTGGATTTTCATAGGCAGCTTTCATATACATGCCCCAAATGGGTAAGGCCATACTTGCTCCTTGTCCATAGGCAATATCTTCAAAGTGTACTGCGCGATCTTCTCCTCCTACCCATACTCCTGTGACAAGATTGGGAACCATCCCCATAAACCATCCGTCAGAATGATTCTGTGTTGTTCCTGTTTTCCCAGCTATAGGGTTTTTAAATTCATATGGATAGCCGGTTACGACGGCTTGATAAGCATAATTTTCTGTCGCTATATTATGGCGTAGGCGTTGTCCAGAGCCCCCTTCAGTTACCCCTTTAATTAAGTTTAGGGTCACATAGGCCGACTCTTCGCTCAAAACATCTTTTGTCTCTGGTGCGACTTCAAAAAGGACTGTTCCGTTTTTGTCTTCGATACGGGTAATTGTGATGGGTTTTACATAAATTCCCTTATTGGCAAAGGTGCTATAGGCTCCTACCATTTCAAAAAGGCTAATGTCTGGTGTCCCTAGTGCAATCGAAGGAACTTTAGGTAAATAAGAGGTAATCCCCATTTTTTTGGCGAGATTAACCACCGGTGCTGGTCCTACCTTATCCATTAAACGTGCACTGACAGTGTTGACAGAATTCGCCAAGGCGTTTTTAAGGGTGCGCATTTGACCGTATTTATCCCCAGAATTTTTTGGGCACCATGCCTCGACATTTCCAAATTTCATTGGTTCGATACAAAAGAGGGCGTCTGGTAAAATATCGCAGGGCGATAAACGCAATTGGTCAATCGCAGTAGCGTATAAAAAAGGCTTAAAGGTTGAACCTATTTGACGTCGCCCTTGACGCACCTGATCATATTGAAAATGCTTGTAGTTAAATCCACCGACCCAACTTTTTACATGACCATTAATGGGATCCATGGACATCATAGCCGCACGCAGATAGTGTTTGTAATAACGCATAGAATCTAAAGGACTCATCACCGTATCAATATCTCCCTTCCAGCTAAAGACCGTCATAGGAGTAGGGACTTTAAAAGAGGCCCAAATATCTTCTTCTCCTTTACCAGAGGCACGCATTGCTCTCCATCGTTCTGAACGCCGTGCAGAGCGTTCTAAAAGCGTGTCTATTTCTCCTTCTCTTAATTCTAAAAAGGGAGCAGTAGGGTTTAAGTCTTTGGTGTTTTGCTTAAAAAACTCTTCTTGTAAGTTCTTCATGTGCGCATCAACCGCTGCTTCTCCCAAGGCTTGTAAACGAGAGTCAATGGTGGTGTATATGCGCAAACCATCGCGATAAATATCGTATTTCTCGCCTTCTGCTTTTGGGTTGTCTTTTACCCAGCCCTGTAAAAATCGTTTTACATAGGTGCGGAAATAGGTGGCAAGTCCTTCCCGATGTGAGTCAGGTGTGAAGTCTAAAACCAGCGGAATATTTCGTAAAGAATCCCGTTCTTCTACTGTGATAAAATCATTGCGATACATCTGTTGGAAGACAACATTGCGCCGCTTTTGGGTCATTTCCAGCCGTCTTTTGGGATTGAATAAGGAGGAGTTTTTTAACATTCCAACTAGAGTAGCACTCTCTTCAACTGAAAGGGTTAATGGAGTTTTGTTAAAGTAAATTTTAGCCGCTGATTTTATTCCGTCGGCTTGATAGCCAAAGTCATAAATATTTAAATACATCGCAATGATTTCTTGCTTTGTATAGCGTCTTTCTAGCATGACAGCTAGAACCCATTCTTTGAACTTTTGGGTAACCGCTTGAACTTTGTTGCGCGAGCGCACACCAACGAATAATTGTCGTGCAAGTTGTTGGGTAATGGTGCTTGCCCCTCCGCGTTTTCCTAAATAAGCTATCGCGCGAAATGTCCCTCTAAAATCAATTCCTGAATGGGAATAAAAACGTTCATCTTCTGTGGCTACTAGGGCATTGACAAGATGATCAGGGAGTTCATTAAAGGCTACCGGTGTACGATTGTCATTATAAAAGAATTTTCCTAAAATTTCTCCATCAGAAGAAATGATTTGAGTGGCTAAATTAGTTTTGGGATTTTCTAGTTGTTCCAAAGGAGGCATGGGGCCAAAGAGTCCTAAAGCAGCACTTCCAAAGATTCCAGCAACAAACACAATACCAATTAGAAAGCAGAGCCAAAATAACTTTATCGGCCCACTAAAGTCAATGGATTTATTTTTCTTCTTTACTTTCTTTGCCATGGATTATTCTCTTGCATTAATGGATAAACCTACTGATATAATCCCTTCTAGTTGAGGGGCTGCTTTTTCTCTCCCATTCACTCGATTTGCCTGAGCAATTTCAATAGTGTAAGGAGCTGTTGTTTGCGGTTGCCAGTTTTCTTTCCACCATAATTTACTTTCTTTTACAGAAGAAAAACCGCTTCCTAGCCACTCTCCATTAGGCTTTGCCATCGCAAACTCTAAGGTGTCGCGTTCTATCAGAGAATCGTTGCTTTTAATACTAGCAATTAAAAAGATATTTGAAAAAGGGTAGGATTGATTATTGCGAACATGAATGTACAAGTCAACAGCAGTTGACAGTTCTTCTTCAAGTTCAAATATAAGGGGTTGATCTATTTTCCATCCGTTAGGGGTATTTTGATCTATTCTATACAAAGTGTCTTCTCCTCCACAAGCAGTAGATAATAAGAGGAGTATAAGACTGATAAGAACCCAATTGTTATTCATTTTTTTGAGGCGCCTTTCGGTTGCGATTGTTCTTTTTGTTTCGTGTATTCTTTTTAGGACGATCAAAACGATTGAGACTGTCTTGACCTACAACATTTTCAAACACTTTTCCTTCTTGTTTTGGCGGAAGATCTAATGTGTATTCTTCTAAACTTGCCACGGGCTCATTGGCCTTATTTTTTTTGACAATTTCACTGGCTTGTTCGTTGCTCAATAAATGCCAAGTCATCCAATCGCCTTTATAAGCATACCACATATGTCCTTTAAAGATGTCTATTTTTTGACAGACGGCAATTCCTTTTTCGGTGTGTAGTTTTGCATCAATCTTTGGGAAGCTTTTTAACGCTTTTCTATAAGCATCTAATTCAAAGTTCAAGCAACATTTTAACTTACCACATTGACCAGCCAATTTTTGAGGATTTAAAGACAATTGTTGGTAGCGTGCAGCGGCAGTTGAAACAGTTCTAAAATCTGTTAACCAAGTAGAGCAACACAGTTCACGTCCACAGGAGCCGATGCCGCCTAAACGAGAGGCTTCTTGTCTTAATCCAATTTGTCGCATTTCAATTCGAATGCTGAAGGCTTGCGCCATATCTTTAATCAATTGTCGAAAGTCAACGCGATTTTCTGCGGTGTAATAGAAGGTTGCTTTTGAGCCATCTCCTTGAAATTCAACATCAGATATTTTCATTTCAAGGCGAAGAAAAATGGCCATTTCTCTTGCGCGTTTTTGCACTTCGGCTTCGCGATTACGAGAAGTTTGCCATTTATCAATATCGTTTTGAGTTGCCATGCGATAGACCTTAAGAATGTCTTCGCTGTTTTCTTTGATTTTCTTTTTACGCAATTGAAAACGCACCAATTCTCCTGTAAGGGTAACCATCCCGATATCGTGACCACTTTGGGCTTGGGTGGTAACTAAATCTCCGATTTTTAAGGGTAGTTTGGCTTCGTTACGAAAATATTCTTTGCGGCTATTTTTAAAGCGGATTTCCACTAAATCACAAGCTTGTTCGCCGCCCGGCAACTGCATATTTGCTAGCCAGTCAAAGACGGTTAACTTATTACAGCTATCTGTGCCACAAGTTCCGTTGCTTTTACACCCGCGGAGGGTTCCATCTGTAGAAGTACAAGAAGCACAAGCCATTTAGTTGTTTTTTTGGTTGATTCGTAAAGATAGGAGGTTTTACCAAAACTGCCTTCCCAAAAAAAGGTTAATGCGATTTAAATTTTAAGACTTCTGAACGCCCTTTTTTAAAGATTTTATTGCTGTTATGGGTCCCCTTTCTCAAAGCGCGTTGTTCTTCTATGGGCAATTGAATGGTTTCTTTACAGGGGTCAGAACAACAGTTTTGCATTTTCTCGCCGCAGCTTTCGCATTGTATAAAGAGCAGATGACAAGCTTCATTCTCACAGTTTACATGGGTGTCACAAGGGGTACCACATTGATGACATTTTGCAATAACATCTTCTGTAATGCGTTCTCCGCGGCGTTCATCAAAGACAAAATTTTTCCCAATAAATTTATTTTCGAGAGCATTGTCTTTTACTTGACGGGTGTATTCAATAATTCCCCCCTCTAATTGATAAACATTTTCAAAACCTTTGTGTTTAAAGTAAGCAGAGGCTTTTTCGCAACGAATTCCTCCAGTGCAATACATTAGTAGTTTTTTATCACTTTTATGAGCGGATAAATCTTCTTCGATAATGGGTAAAGATTCTCTAAAAGTATCTACGTCTGGGGTTACAGCTCCTTTAAAATGGCCGATCTCGCTTTCATAATGGTTGCGCATGTCAACACAGACCGTGTTGGGGTCGGCTAATAATTGATTAAACTCTTCTGCATTGACATGTTTTCCTTTTTGGGTAACATCAAATGTTGTGTCGTTTAAACCGTCTGCGACTATTTTTTGACGCACTTTGATGGTAAGTTTAAGAAAAGACTTTAGGTCTTGTTCAACAGCAATATTTAGCCTTACTCCTTCAAGAAAATCAATGCTGTCTAGGTGTGTTTTAAAGGCTTCAAATCTTGGAGCAGGAAGAGAAAGTTGCGCGTTAATTCCTTCTTTAGCGACATAAATACGCCCCAGTACTTCTAGCTTGTCCCAAGCTAAAAACAGGTGATCGCGAAAAAGTTGAGGATTGCCAATATGCGCATATTGATAGAACGATAAGGTAAGTCGTTCTGTCCCTGCTTCTTCAAGCATGGTCGCTCTTTCTTGCGCACTTAGTTTGTTGTACAGTTGCATGCTATAAACGTTTTTAAGTGTACGACAAAGGTAAAAAAATCTTTATTGTTTGAACTTTTTAAGGTGTTCAAGAATGAAGAGGCTTGATTCTAAGGATTATTTACAATGATAATCTGCTGCTCTAGTGGCAATTTGACCGTGAGGTTTAATGTTTACTTTATAGCCCAGGGAGTTGGCCCAGCCTCTAGTAGCATTGACCAATTTGTTGGATTTAAAACTCTCGTCCTCGTTGTAATCCATATCAATCTCGGCTTTTACATCTAGGCTGTTTTTAATCCATTCTGCCACGTCTATACTCATCTCTGTTTCTTTCCAGAGGCGGGTCCACAAATCTTTAATTTTTGGCATCCCATTTTTTTTGAGGATATAGTGTACCCCTCTATTGCCAAAGCGGTAGGCAATCACTGTGATATATCGGGTTTGTTTTGCAATGCTTTGTGAATCTGTCCCAATATGGATATTGACAAAGGGATTTTTCGCTAAAATATTTCGAGTGTGTTCGATAGGGTCAATTGTATTTCCATGGATATCTCTAAATATCTGCGTTTGATTCATTCTTCTAAGGTAAAGATTTTCTTTTATGTTAAGCCCTTAAAATGAAGAATGTAAACAGGAAAGTTCCAGTAATACAGGACTAGCATTATTATTTTTTTGGCTTTAAAAGCCAAAGGGGAAGCACGAGGAAGAACGCGAATACCTTAAAGTATACTCCTACAAGAGGAACGGCAATCATCATTAAAATCAGCCATTGTTTTTGGGTCATGAAGGATTATTCTTGAAGTGTTTTAATGCGTTGTTTCACCTTTGGGGATAAATATAAGATGGCGATCATATTTGGAATACACATGAGAGCAAAAGATAAATCAATGATCCCAATTACCACATCTACTGTGGCAACGGCAGATAAAATAATACTACCCAAATAGATATAGTTATAGACAAATCCCCATTTTTTTTGGGTTAAAAAATCAAGGCATTTTACCCCGTAATAAGAATAAGTAAAGAGGGTTGAGACCCCAAAAACAAGCACCATGATTAAAAGCAATTGATCTCCAATGCCAAAGAAAAGACGGTTAAAGGCTTCAAGGGTTAAGACAATTCCATTTAAGTCTTGCCCCAGATAAGCCCCGCTAATGATGATGATAATCCCAGTAATCGAACAGACTAATACGGTATCTAGAAGCGGTCCTAATGCGGCAACAAGCCCTTCGTGTATAGGTTCTTTGGTTTCTGACTGCCCGTGATACATGGGAGCGTTTCCTACCCCACTTTCATTAGAAAAAACGGCCCGGCGAATCCCGATTAAAACAAGGCCCCAAAACCCACCTGTCACGGCGGTATTGAGGTTAAAAGCTTCGGTAAAAATGGCGTTTAAGGCAGGGAGGACTAGGGTATAATTGTCAATTAAAATATAAAGACCCATACTAAAGTAAAGCACGACCATTAGCGGCACTAGTTTCGCAGTTACCTTTACAATTTTTTGTAAACCTCCCAAAATGACCCAGGCAGCAATTAATACAAAGGTGATTCCTAAAATGATTTTCCAATAAAGATTCCCCAGTTGTAGGTATTGATCGGGTTGAACAACCGTGACCACTGTCTGGGTTAATTGATTGGCCGTAAAAGCGGGGAGTACGCCAAAGAGACCCGCAAAAGAAAACCAGATAGCCAGTGTTTTCCCCATTTTAGGCAGGCCTAAAGTCATATAATACATGGGACCTCCTAGCGGGGATCCATCGCTTTCTTTTTCGCGCAGCATAACGGCAAGAGAGGAACTGTAAAATTTTATCACTGCGCCTAAGGCAGCAGTAATCCACATCCAGACTAATACGCCAGGGCCACCCATATAAATCGCTATGGCTACCCCAGAAATATTTCCCAGCCCAACGGTAGACGCTAAGACCGCAGAAAGGGCTTCAAAACGTGAAATTCCTTTGTCATTTTCTTTTTGAAAAAGAAGTTGCCCTCCTTTTTTTATGTTCCGTAAAGCATAGCCTTTTGACTGAAGTGATAAATAGATTCCTCCACCCAGAATTAGGGTTAACATTATCCATTCTAGCGAGCCGATAAGTTCATTTAATACATTCGCAAAGGGTTCCATGACACGAAAATATAAAAGCCAAGGAGATTCTCTTGGCTTTTATCATTTAAATTGATTGATTGATCTACCAGATGTAGATACGATCCTCTTTGGACAAGTACATGTCATCTCCCTCTTTTACATCAAATGTAGTATAGAAGGCATCCATGTTTTTTAGGGGTTGGATTGCGCGATTATAACCCGGTGAGTGTGGATCTGTACGCACTTGGTTTTTAAGTGCTTCATCGCGAATTTTTGTTCTCCAGATGGTTCCCCAGGATAAGAAGAAGCGTTCTTCTGCAGAGAAGCCATCGATGGGTGCTGGTTTTCCATTGTCTTGATGGTGTAAGGCTAATGCATCAAAAGCTGCATGTATGCCTCCTAAATCCCCAATATTTTCTCCTAGAGTGAATTTTCCATTGATAAAGGTATCCTCTAAGACTTCAATCGCACTGTATTGTTCTGCTAGTCGATCGCCTAAACCGTTGAACTTTTCTAAATCTTTTTCTGTCCACCAATTGATTAGGTTTCCATCTGCATCATAATCAGCACCAGAGTCGTCAAAACCGTGAGAGATTTCGTGACCAATTACACCGCCAATTCCACCATAGTTAACGGCAGCATCTGCAGTAAAGTCAAAGAAGGGAGACTGTAAAATGGCTGCTGGGAAAACAATCTCGTTATAAGCAGGATTGTAATAAGCATTCACTGTTTGTGGGGACATATACCACTTGCTTTTGTCGACGGGCTCGCCTAATTCTGCAATATTTTCTGCAAATTCATAAGAAGCAATATTGACTAAGGCGTCAAAATAAGTGGCTTCACCAGCATCATTTGTCAAGGATAAAGAAGAGTAGTCTTTCCACTTGTCTGGATAGCCTACTTTAACATTGGTCTTAGTTAATTTTTCAATGGCTTTTGCTTTTGTTGCATCGTCCATCCAATCTAATGCATTGATGCGGCTTTCATAGGCTTTGATCAAGTTTCCTACTAATTCCTTCATTTGTGCTTTTGCTTCTGGGGGAAATTTTTGCGTGACATATAGTTTTCCTAAGGCTTCGCCTAAGGTCCAATTAACGGTTCTAATGGAACGTTGTTCCAAAGGTTCTTGCGCAATGGCACCGCGAAAGTTTTGCTATAAAAGTCCCAGTTAGCGCGATCCATTTCTGTGCTTAAACGACTGGCTGTACCATCGATCAAAGTCCACCATAAATAAGCTTTGATATCTTCAATACTACTGTTTTTCATCACTTCATCAAGGGTAGAAAAATAGTCTAAATCGGTGAGTACAACAGTGTCGATGCCAGCTACTCCTATAGCACTAAAGTATTTTGGCCAGCGAATGCTTGTAGCAATTTCTCCTAGTTCTTCTGTGCTTTTAGGGTTGTATCGTTTTGCCGGATCACGTCGCGCAACTTTGTCTAAACGGGCAGCGGCTAATTGAGTTTCCACTTTAATTACTTGATCGGCTAATGCGCTGGCTTCTTCGGCATACTTGCCTACAAAACCAAACATACGGGCGACATGTTCTGTATAAGCCGCTTTAATCTTTTTAGAATCCTCGTCGTCTTTGAGGTAATAGTCGCGTTCTATTCCTATAGATCCGGGATAGAGTTGTGGGACATTTTTATTGCTGTCTTTTGCATCTGCAGAAACCCCAAAACTAAATAACGCGCGACCTCCTTTTGGTAAGGTTTCTTCTAAATAAGTTTGAATATCTGCGATAGAATTAATCTCTGCGATACGGGCTAAATGCGGTTTTAAGGGCTTTATGCCTTGTTCGTTTCGGGTAATGGTATCGTTGATTAATTGAAATAATTGCACCGCCTTACTTTCATCTGAAGCAGTGTCTAAATTGGGGTCATTTGCGGCATCTTTTAAGATGTTTAGCACATCGGCGTCGGTGTTTTCACGTAATTCATTAAAGCTTCCCCAACGGGTCTTATCGTCTGGAATCTCGGTGTTTTTCATCCAAGTCCCATTGACGAAGTTGTAAAAGTCATCTTGCGGACGAACTTCAGTATCCATTAAGCTAATATCAATTCCTCCTGTTTTTTTTTGATGTAGAATCACACGCAAGGAGTCCAAAAAAGAGCCCACCAAGTAGCAGAGCTGTGTTCACTGGTTTGTTCATAATAATAAGATTTAAGGTTTAAGATTTAAATTTACAACTTTAGTTGTTTGGGCGTTAAAAATTTAAAAGAATTTATTCTTCTTTAACCACAATAAAAGTCGCTTTTGTTCCTGTGGCAAGGTTCCAGCGATTGGCCATCATAAGGTTTCCTTGATCGTCATAGACGCGAACTTCGGCAGTATTAGGACCAGATTCTCCTTGATTTAGAGCGACAAAATCAATTTTATTGAAACCTGGGATCAATTCAATATCTAGCTTTTTATAGCTTTCAAGTAAGAGAATATTTGGATAAAAGATGTCGTCATTGAGTCTTACTTGGACACGGTCTCCATCGGGGTGTTGATGGTCCCGAAAGACAATTCTAACACTTTTAGTACTGCTCTTAAAATCTCCTAGATATTGATCCACTTTAAAATTCCCTGGGTTTTTTTCTACTTCGGGAGTTTGTAAACGTTCTAAGTATTCTTGTCCTGGATCGATAAACTCTTCTTTAAAGCCCATTTGGATATCTTTTTCAAAGCCCTTTTTAGGTGCATTAGGTTGAGGGCTTTTAGATAAGAAATCTTTTTGTAGAAAATTGGGTAATGGGTTTTTATCTGGAATTTTTAAGAGAGATTTTGAGGCGGGGTCAACATCAAATTTACGCTGTATAGGTTTGTTTTCGTTTTGTCCCCATATAGACATCGAACACAGCAATAGAGTGCAGTAAAACAGGAAAAACCGTTTCATGTATCAAACCTACACAATATCTGATCTTTATAAAAAGCTTTAACAGGGAATTAATTTATTGGGGATTTACCTAAAATTCAACGCAAAAGCGTTACTGCGTAAAATTACAATAGGTTTTTTAACAGTAAATTAGTTTATGGTTCTATAAATTTAGCGAAAGCAATGCTTATGAAAAATTTATTCTCCTTTCTTTGCCTTATGTGTTTTGTTGTTAATTCTTTTGCGCAAAACCCTGTGATTCATGATTCAAGAATTCAACAAGCAGAAGAAATATTCAAAAGCGCGTTAATCAAAAATTTCATTCACCCAGATCAATTAGACGAAGAAAGCTGGACACAATGCCGCACATCCATAAATGGTTTGTTAGAAAAATTTGAAGAAGACTTTGTCGCTATCCGATTAGAAAAGGCCTTTAAAAGCTCTGAGGCGACCAACTATTTTACCCCCATTTTTATTTATGCAGATGGGAGAGAATTTAATTTACCGGCCTTTAAAATAATGCAGTAAATTATTCTAAAATAGCACTCTTCCGCTTTATTTTCCACTTTCCAATCCCTTTTCCAGTGAGACTTTTTTCGGCTTGAGCAGTAAAGGCTTCATGATCATGAGGTGGAATGGCATTAAAAAGATCAGCACAAAAAGCGCCTAAGTTTTCGGCATAATAAAAGTCAAATGTGGCCTCGTTCCCATCGACTACAAAGTTCTCTAGTACCACTAGTTGATCTCCGATGATATAATCGTTCTCTCTTCTAGTGTAATTACTGTCCACAGTATAATTTTTGACGGTATTGTCTTGTGTTACTTCAAAAACTACTCTTGCAGTAGTTCCATCTATTATTTCGACGTAGTCAACATCACAACTAAAATTTATTTCATTGTCTTTTTGGCATGCCAAACAAATCAAGACCATGGATAAATAAAGCAGTTTCTTTTTCATTAACTCAAAATTACAAAAAGATTTCATGAAATTCATTTTATCTTTATCAAAAAACACGCAATATGTCTAAGTTCAATAAAGTTTTAAAATGGCTTAGAAAAGAATTTGATCAAATGTCATTTTCTTTTCTTTTAGTGTATTTGTTTTTAGCCTTTTGGGTGGTTTTTGTTGATGCTGCCATTACGCAAAGCTTTTTTGATCTAGTAATTAGAGTCTTTTTTGAAATGACAGGTATTTTGGCTGTTGTTGAAATGCTAAAACGTCTTTTCCCTCACTTTAAATGGGAAGATTACATAGGGGGAAGTTAAATCATTTTATAGCCTAAAAACAGCAGGAGATAGATCAACAAATAAAGCCTGTATTGAAATCGTAATTTAAGGTAGGCCTTATCATCTGGGAATTGATTTCCAAATAAGGCTTGTAGCTCTTTTTTAAATAAAGGGCGGAGGTTGATTTTCCAATCTTCTGTTTGATAAACCAGCTTTCTAAACTTACTCCTAAAGTAAGTACTAGGAATTCCCCAAAGCAGAAGCAATACAAAGAGCGCTGTTTTCATGTCTAATAAGTTTAACAATCCTTTTAGTAGGCAAAACGCATTGGGTGGTATAATTTATAAAACTAACGCGAATTGAAATAATATATTTGACTACATTTAATCGATGTCACTGAAAACTTCTTTTTTAACTGCGCTAGTTTGTTGGGCTATCATCGGTGTGTTTTATTTAGCATATCAATTAAAAATCACTCATGTGCTCGAAGTAGTTTTAAGAGAACTGTTGCTTTTACCAGCATTTTTTGGAGGGATCTCTTTCAGTATATATGCCTTGGTGCTTTTTATTAAACAATGGTAGCAAAAGAGGAATACTGCAATAAATAGAATCTGTTTTCAGGGATTGAAATAAGGTGAAAGACAGTCTTATCAAAAAACAACTGAAATAAAAGTGAGTAATTGTATGGCTTGCGACTTCTAATTGAAGAAATAAAAAATACAGGGGCATCCACGTATTAAAATCCTTTAACGTATACGGGCATCTTCAAAACATCATTAATCTAGAATGAAAAAACTTCATTACATAAAAAAGCCCCTGTATTAATATTCATAAATATAAGAAAATCAATCCATTAAATGATTTCTTGAGTTTAATTTTTTCTTATGGCAAGGTTAAGATTGAGCGCAACCAAAGCAGTACGATAGACTTGTTG